>OGCL01000335.1_pt1 | contig 52826 bp, 44 predicted proteins | sample 1570041 | NCBI WGS metagenome assembly OGCL01 (sample SAMN06266162, study PRJEB24511) | hot springs metagenome | isolation source: Hot spring water | place: South Africa: Limpopo | collected 2015-06-22
ACCGCACATGACCGCGTCGCTGACGCCGTCGAGGGGTCACATACGAGCAGATGGATTTTTTTTCAAGCCCTTTCTGCACATCGCGTGAAAAGGCTCGGGATAGGAAAAGGCCGGGCTGGTGGCCCGGCCTGAGATCCTTGGGAGGATTTAAGATGTCGCGTCAGGCGATCAGGCAACCTTGAGCGAGGACATGACCTTTTCGGCGGCTTCCTTGCCCGGCTTGGTGACGGTTTCGGCAACCTTCTTGGCGGTTTCCTGGATGGCCTTGGCATGCTCGATCGTCACTTCAGCCTGCTTGCGGATGAAGGCAGTCTGCAGCTCAACGAGTTCGGCGACGGACTTCACGCCGAGAAGCGCTTCCATGTGGGACAGCGAAAGGTCGGCATTGGTGCGCATCGCGTCGATGGCCTTGAGGCCGAGTTCAACCGTGCCGGCCTGAGCCGTCTGGACGGTGGATTCGACAGTCTTCGTGGCTTCCTCGGTGGCGGCCTTCATCTTGGCATAGGCTTCCTTCGACTGGGCTGCGCCCTTCTCGGCGAAGTCACGGAAGCTTTCCTGCATCTTCGAGGGGTCGAAGGTCGAAAAGGAGAACATATCCTTGGTGTTCATGATGTATTTCCTCTTGTGACGGGGTCTCGGTGACCCCTCCTGTTTCATTCATGAACCCTATATAGCACCGCTTATTGTGCATTGCAATATGATTGTGCGGTGCACAATTAGTTTTTTTGCATGTTGGGAATCCGGCGGATTAACCTTATCGACCGAAAGGCGCCCCACTTTCTGGACCCAAAGGCACTGCCTAGCTATTAAAAATCTGTTAATTTGCTCGCAGGCCATGAAGTGACAGGTCCCGTAATGCCCGCTCAATATCCGTTCATAGACGTTGCCGTGCACGATCTCATCCGCCCCCGTCTGGCGCGGGGCGAGGCGCTCGTGCTGTTTGCGCCGCGTCTGGAGCGGGTGCTCTGGTGCAACGGGGCGGGTGCGCGATTCTTCGGCGCCGATGGTATCTATGACTTTCTCGAAGAAGGTCCCAATCGCACCGACATTACCTTCCGCCAGATCGAGACGGCGGCACAGCCACTGGTGAACGTCGGAGACAGCCGCAGCCTGATGCTGCGGATCAGCTCCGGCTTCCAGAAGGTGCCTGTGACGGCGGTGGCCGAATGTGTCGAGATCCGCAAGGGTGAGCCGGCAATCCTGCTCGCCGTGCCGGCATTGAAGCGTATTGATGGCAATCTGCAACAGCTCGCCGTCGAATTGATGAGTGGCTTCGACGACCCGGACACGCATATGGCCGTGCTGGACGGTGAAGGCGGGCTGATCGCGGGGTCTGAAGGATTTGCCGGCCTCGGCATTACGGGTCAAACCGCCCGGATGCTGGTGAGCCTTGTCGAAGCGGATTCGGACCGGCTGGTCAAACGCCCCATCCCGACGGGCCGTGGATACCTGCCTGCGGCAATTGGCAAGATCGCCGACGAACCAAGCCTGCATCTGCTCTTCACGGTCGAGACAATCCTCGGCCAGATGGATCCGAGTGGAGACTTTTCGAGCGACGCGGAAGAGGAAATGCCGACGGCCGTCGCCGTGCCTGTTCGTGCCGACGATACGATTGAAGAGGAATTCGACGAGCCCGAGACGGAGACGTTCGAAGAAGACAGTCTGCACCCCTTGTCGGACCTTCCCTCCCCTGCCGAGCCGTTCGAAAGCGTGATCGCAGCCATTGGTGACATCGAAGAGATCGACGCCGAAACGGACGACCTCATGGAATTCGAGGCCAGCGAGGACCCGGATCCGGAAAACGATATCGATCAGGATGACGATCAGGACATCGCGGCACCGGAGTCGGAACGCTTAGTGGCGGAGGATGTGGACGCGGAGGATGCGCCCGCCGAGGAGGTTTCGACCGAATTCGTGGAGCCCGAACCGACCCCGGCGACCGCCACGGAGAGCGCCCGCGCGACAGCACCGGCCGTGTCGCGTGTCGCCAGCGGAGAGACACAGCGATTCGTCTTCCGCCAGGATCGTCGCGCCACGCGCTTCGTGTGGAAGATTGATGCCGAGGGCCGCTTCAGCGAGGTCTCGTCGGAATTTGCCCAGGCGGTCGGCCCACGCGCGGCAGACATTAACGGTGTTGCCTTCTCCGACCTTGCCGCACTTTTCAATCTCGATCCGGAGGGCAAGATCGGCGAGCTTCTGAGGAAGCGGGACACCTGGTCGGGCAAGACGATCTACTGGCCCGTGGAGGGAACTAGGCTCGTCGTTCCCGTCGATCTCGCGGCACTGCCGACCTATACCCGTACGCGCGACTTTGACGGTTTCCGCGGATTTGGCATCGTGCGGGTTGCCGACGCCATGGAGGATCCCGAGGCAATCGGCATGACCTTCGTGGAGCCGGAGACACCGACGGAAACCTTGGTAGAAGAGGCTCCGCTGACGGACAGCGAACGTGCCGAAGAGTTGGCCGAGTTCCTGAGCGAACTCAGCGAAGGCGAGATCCATCCGCCGGAAGATTTCATCGAGGACCAGATTGCGGAGGCGGGCGAGCACACACTTGAGGCCTGGCTCGACGATTCGGATGAGCGCGGCGACGCCGCTGATGTCGAACCGGATGCCGAAGCTGAAGCGGAGGCCGCGCCAGAGCCGGAAAGCCCCATGGATGCTCAGAGCGTCAGGCCGGCCGACTTTGAGCCGCCGGTGCTTCGGATCATGGAACCGCGCAAACCCGACCTTCCGGACAAAGTCGTCCAGTTGCAGGATCACCGTGCCCGCCAGCGCGACGGCCTGACACCCGGCGAACAGGCCGCATTCCAGGAGATCGCCCGCAAGCTCGATCCCTTGGGGCTTCGCGCCAAGGTGGAACAGTCGCTGACACCGTCCGCTCCTCCGGCACTGCGAACCGGGCCTTCGGTGTCTGCCCCGGCATCACCGGAACCAGCCACGCCCGCAGCTCCAACCGCCACGGTCGAACCATCGACGCCGGAAGCCGACCGCGAGGCGGCGATGCCGATACAGCCCAACGAAGCCCCGGTCGAGCGGGTCTCAGGCAAACGTGAGCGGAGCCTGACGGCGGAGATCGTCGACCTGATGCCGGTTGCGCTGCTGGTGCATGTCGGCGATCGCCTGATCCACGCCAATCCGGAATTCTTCAACCTCACCGGCTACAAGACACTGACCGAACTCGATGAGGCGGGTGGCCTGGATACGCTGATCCAGCGCCGCGACCTTGATACGCCCGGTGACGGAGCGGGCCAGGTCGTTGCGCTCTGCGCCGACGATCGCCTGTTGCCTGTGACGGCGCGGCTGCAGTCGGTGCGCTTTGAGGACACAAGCGCTCTGATGCTGGCGCTGATCGCCCAGCCCGAACTCCAGAGCCAGGTGGAGGCCGACACCGAGCCGACGCTGGTCGCTGCTCCGACGGCAGTCGACATGCCGACACCGGCCCAAGTGGGAGAACTTGCCCGTCTCAAGGTCGAAGTGGACGAGCTGCGCTCGATCCTGGAGACCGCGACCGATGGCGTCGTGATCCTTGATTCCGACGGCGACATCCGCTCGATGAACCGGGCGGCCAGCGCATTGTTCAATTTCGACGACATGGAAACGCGCGGCAAGCCCTTCGTCATGCTGTTCGCCCATGAGAGCCAAAAGTCGATCCTCGACTATCTCAATGGGCTTTCGGGTCATGGGGTGGCGAGTGTCTTAAACGACGGACGCGAAGTGATCGGTCGCGAGGCCTCCGGCGGCTTCCTGCCGCTGTTCATGACGATCGGCAGGCTCAACTCCTCGAACGGCTACTGTGCCGTGATCCGGGACATCACGCAGTGGAAGCGGACGGAAGAAGAGCTGCGCAACGCCAAGCGGGCGGCGGAAACGGCGAACGCCCACAAGACCGACTTCCTCGCCCGCGTCAGCCACGAGATCCGCACGCCGCTCAATGCGATCATCGGCTTTGCCGACATGATGGCGAACGAACATTTTGGCCCTGTCGGACATCCGCGCTATGGCGAATATGCGCATGACATCGTGCGCTCCGGTCGTCACGTGCTCGATATCGTCAACGATCTGCTCGACATTTCCAAGATCGAGGCCGGTGAGATGGAGCTCGACTTCTCCTCCGTCGGACTGAACGAGATGGTGCAGGCGGCGGTGTCGATCGTGCAGCCTCAGGCGAACAGCCAGCGGGTGATCATTCGTACCGCGCTGTCCCAGGCTGTTCCGAACGTCGTCGCCGACGGGCGGTCGATCAAGCAGATCGTGCTCAACATCCTTGCCAACGCGATCCGCTTCACGCCATCGGGCGGGCAGATCATCGTCTCCTCCGCCTATGAGCCGAACGGCAGTGTCGTTCTCAGAATTCGCGACACCGGTATCGGCATGTCGCGCAGCGAACTGGAACAGGCGATGAAGCCGTTCCGCCAGGTGTCGACCGGCACGCCCCGCAACCGCGGCGACGGAACGGGCCTCGGCCTGCCGCTGACGAAGGCCATGGTCGATGCGAACCGGGCGCAATTTGCGATCTCCTCGACGCCAAACGAAGGCACGCTGGTCGAGGTGACCTTCCCCTCGCCGCGGGTGCTCGCTGATTGAGGGCTTGACGCGTGAGCGGTTCACGCGTCGCGCGGCACTTTGATCTCGAAAGCGGCGCCAGGGGCCATGGTCACGAACGAGGCGGATGGTGACCCCATTGCCGGCCCGGACCGCCTCGACGATCCGCAAGCCCATGCTGGTCCCGCATCCGTCGGCGCGGGTGGTGTAGAAGGGACGGAAGATCGCATCTGCGGCCTCGGCCGGAACATCCGATCCATTGTCCCTGCCACCTGATCAGCCTTCATCACCACCCGATCTTGGCTGCTTGTCGCCTCGCGGAGCGCTCAATAGTGTGAGGCGGTCAGCAACGGGGACATTGAGATGACGAGCTTCAGCATTCTCCTGGCCATCATGATCGCAATCGGTATCGGCGCGATGAGCCCGGGGCCAAGCTTCGTGCTGGTGTCGCGCATTTCGATTGGCCAGTCCCGCCTGCACGGTCTTGCAGCGGCGATGGGGATGGGCCTCGGCGGAGCGCTGTTTGCTATCCTTGCGCTGGCAGGCCTCGTCGCCCTGTTGGAACGGGTGGAATGGCTTTATCTTCTGCTCAAATGCGCGGGCGGACTTTACCTCGTTTACCTGGGCGTTGCGATCTGGCGGGGTGCACGCCAGCCCATTTCGACCGACGCTTCCGAGGGAAAAGCCATGTTGACTGTGCCGGGCGCGCTCGCGCTTGGCCTCGTCACACAGATCAGCAATCCAAAAACGGCCGTAGTCTATGCCAGCATCTTTGCAGCCCTTATGCCGAAAGATCCTCCGCTGGCACTTGTTCTTTCGCTGCCACCAGTGATCTTTCTTATCGAAGCCGGGTGGTATGCGGTCGTCGCCGGGGCGTTTTCCGCCCCTCGGTCACAGCGGGCCTATCTCGGCGCGAAGCTCTGGGTGGACCGCGTCGCCGGGGCCGTAATCGGAGCACTTGGACTGCGGCTCATCGGTGAGACTCTCTGGCTCATACGCCGGTAAGAGAGGCGTGACCATCGTGCCGGTTCCCATCCTCGCCGCTTTCGGCTAGAGGAGAGCCATTCCAGCTTTCGCAAGGCCGACCGCTTGTCCTCACTCCCGCGCACAGCCCAAACCGCCATGTCCTCCGGTGCACCGACCGGAAAGCGGATCGGTATCGCGACAATTGCCGCGCTCGTCGCCGCTGCGATCGTGTTCATGCCGATCGCGGCGATCTTCGTCATCGGCTTTTCGGCGGATCCGGACAACTGGCAGCACATGATGACGAACGTGCTTCCGCGGGCGGGGGTGAGAACATTCTGGCTTCTCTTCTTTACCGGCATCGTTACGGCAGTCGTTGGCATCGGCAGCGCCTGGCTGGTGGCCGCTTGCGAGTTTCCATTGCGCCGGCTGCTGTCGCCGGCCTTGGTGCTGCCGCTTGCAACCCCCTCTTACCTGGCCGCCTATGCCTTCGGTGAATTCCTCGACTTCACGGGGCCGGTGCAGACCGCCTACCGCGCGCTGTTTGGCTTCACGTCATCACGCGAATACAGCTTCTTTGACGTCAGATCGCTGTCCGGTGCCGTCCTCGTCATGTCGGCGGTGCTGTATCCTTACGTTTATCTGGCATGTCGCTCGATGTTCCTGATGCAGGGACGTGCGGCGGCCGATGTTGCCCGCACACTCGGCTCGGGCCCCTTGCGCGTCTTTGTTCGCATCCAGGTGCCGATGGCGCGCCCCGCGATCATGATCGGCCTGACGCTCGTGATGATGGAGACGCTGAACGATATCGGAGCCGTCGAGTATCTCGGCGTGCAGACGCTGACTTTCTCGGTCTACGACACCTGGCTCAACCGCGGCAGCCTTGCAGGCGCGGCGCAGATCGCCTGCGTGATGCTGGTGATCGTGGCGGGTCTGCTGATGGTCGAGCGAATGGCGCGCAGGCGCCAAAGGTTTACCAGCCACAAGACGACGGCAGTCGTACCAGATGCCGTAAGGCTTCGCCTCACCGGGGTGAAGGCCGTGTTTGCGACGCTCTTCTGCTTCATTCCGATCCTCGTCGGTTTCGTCGTGCCGGTCTTCGTGCTGGGCGGTTTCGCGCTTCGACGTCTGGACGACTTCCTGGAGCCGCGCCTCCTGGACGCGCTCTGGCATTCGACCATGGTCTCTTCAACGGCGGCATTGATCACCGTTCTCCTGGCTTTCGTTCTCTCCTATGCCGCTCGAACCCATCGCTCGCGCCTTGCCAAGGCGGCAGGGCGGCTGGCCGCGCTCGGTTATGGCATTCCGGGAACCGTGCTCGGCATCGGCGTGCTCATTCCCCTGGCGAGTTTCGACAATGCACTGGACGGATGGCTGCGGCAGAACCTCGGTCTTTCCACGGGCCTCCTGCTGTCCGGCACAGGCTTTGCGATCGTCTATGCCTATACCGTCCGCTTCCTGACCATGGCGGAGGGTACGGTCGATGCCGGTTTCCAGAAGCTCTCCCCGCATCTCGATATGGCCGCCCGTACGCTCGGCCGCTCCGGCCTGCAGACGCTGCGCCAGGTACTTCTCCCCAACCTGAAGCCTGCGGTTCTGACGGCCGCCTTGCTCGTGTTCATCGAGACGCTGAAGGAACTCTCGGCGACGATCCTGCTGCGCCCCTTCAATTTCAACACTCTGGCCACCCTGGTCTACGAGGACGCCTCTCGTGGCATGACCCAGGACGCTTCAGTAGCTGCGATGATCATCATCGCGGCGGGGCTGATCCCGGTGATCCTCGTATCCCGCTCGCTCGACGAGCGACGCTGAGCGCCCAACCGCCGGCACAAAAAAAGGGCGGCCAAAGCCGCCCCTAGTCAATGCTGTCGAACCGGAGTGAAGGTGCGATCGACCGTTGTCTAAGGCGAGGCCTTACCGCGTCTGATCGCGCATCTCCAAGTTGGTCCCAGTCTTGCCGAATGCCAGTTAACGGAACCTTACCGTGCCGGGCGTGTGACTACCCCACAATTGAGGTATTGGCTTGAGATTGCTGCATTTCTGGACACATTTTCGTCATGAGCGCAGTTCCGGCAGGTCTGCGAAGAGGTCAAGCGCCTCCGGATTGGCCAGGGCTTCCTTGTTCTTGACGGGGCGTCCGTGCACGACCTCACGGACCGCAAGTTCGACAATCTTGCCGGACTTGGTTCGGGGAATATCCGCCACCTGGATGATCTTGGCCGGCACGTGGCGTGGTGACGCGCCGATGCGGATCTTCGTCTTGATCCTCTTGTCGAGGTCTTCGGTGAGGGTGACGCCTGGCGCCAGACGCACGAAAAGTATAACGCGAACGTCGTCCTCCCAATCCTGGCCGATGCAGAGGGCTTCGACGACCTCCTCCAACTGCTCCACCTGATTGTAGATTTCGGCCGTGCCGATGCGCACCCCACCGGGGTTAAGCGTTGCATCAGAACGGCCGTGGATGATCAGACCGCCATGTTCGGTCCATTCGGCGAAATCGCCATGGCACCAGGTGTTGTCGAACCGATCGAAATAGGCAGCGCGATATTTGGAGCCATCAGGGTCATTCCAGAACATGACCGGCATCGAGGGAAACGCCTTGCTGCAGACGAGTTCACCCTTTTCGCCACGCACCGGCTTGCCCTCGTCATCCCAGACATCGACGGCAAGACCGAGGCCAGGCCCTTGAATCTCGCCGCGCCATACGGGCTTCAGGGGATTACCCAGCACGAAGCAGGATACGATGTCGGTGCCGCCAGAGATGGAAGCCAACTGGATGTCGTCGCGGATTCCTTCATAAACGAAGGAGAAGCCTTCGGGCGACAATGGCGACCCGGTCGAGGTCATCAGCCTCAGGCTCGACAGATCATGGGTGGTCTTCGGCGTGAGGCCGCCTTTGCGCACGGCGTCGATATATTTGGCCGAGGTACCGAAGATCGCGAATTTCTCCTCAGCGGCATAGTCGAAGAGAACATTGCCGTCCGGATAGAAAGGCGAGCCGTCATACAGGCAGAGGGTCGCTCCGCAGGCGAGGCCGGACACGAGCCAGTTCCACATCATCCAGCCGCAGGTGGTGAAATAGAAAAGACGCTCGCCGGCCTGAAGGCCGCAATGGAAACGCTGCTCCTTCAAGTGCTGCAACAAAGTACCGCCAGCCGAATGGACGATGCATTTCGGCACGCCGGTCGTTCCGGAAGAGAAGAGGATGTAGATCGGATGCGAGAATGGCAGCCTGCGGTATTCGATCTCCCTGACCGAAAACTCCGCCATGAACTGGTCGAAGCTGCGTCCGTCCGGCAAGCGCGAAAGCAGGGTCGAGGTATCGCCGGCGTAGGGAATGACGAGCACCGGCACGTTCAGTTTTGCGGCGACGGTCACGACCTTGTCGGCGACGTCCTGCCTCTTGCCGTTGTACCAGTAGCCATCGCAGGCGATGAACAGCTTTGGCTCGATCTGGCCGAACCGGTCGAGGACGCCCTGATCACCGAAGTCTGGCGAGCAGGACGACCAGATGGCACCAAGCGACGTCACAGCCAGCATCAAGGCAATGGTCTCGGGCATATTCGGCATCATGGCCGCGACGCGATCGCCTTCACCGATGCCCATGGCGGACAATGCCTGCTGCAGACGCGAGACGGTCGCCGTCAGGCGCGTCCAGGACCAGCGGTCGGAGGCCTTGTTCTCACCACGAAAGAGAAGCGCATCCCCCTCGCCCGCATGCGCCAGAAGGTTTTCGGCGAAGTTGAGCCGTGCATCGGGGAAGAAGCGCACGTTCAGCATGTCGCCGTCGTCAGAGAGCGGGACCTCGCCTTTTTCGCCCAGCACGCCACAATAGTCCCAAACTGCCGACCAGAAGGACGCGCGGTCCTCGACAGACCAGCGATAGAAAGAATCGTAGTCCGCGAAACTCCGGCCCTCCCGCGCCGCGCACCACTCGATGAATCGGGTCAGCGGCTGTGTCGCCTTGAAGGCATCCGACGGCGTCCAAAGGGGTCCCTGTTCAGTCATTCCGCTCCTCCTATCGTGTCTTTTCTATAGCATACCGCAGTGCGATACAAAGCTGGGAAACGGATGAAAGATCGTCCATTCGTTGCACCCGAGGCGGAATTCCTATATCCGCCACAGGCAATCGATGACGCTCTTGGACACGGGCCAGAATGACATTCTTGCGACGCGCCAAACATGCTGAGAGACCTGAGGCCTCGCCCACTGGACGACGGCGGCGCCGGCTGATCAAGCTCGGTGTCCTAACGCTGGCTCTTGTTGCCATCGTATCCATCTCCCTGCGGATCGCTGCGCCCCATCTGATTTCGAGCGCGGTGGTACGTTCGGCAATCGAAGCTTCGATGGCACAATGGGCCGGGCATGCTGTGGTCGTCGAGGACGTGTCGGAATTGCGTTTCTGGCCAAAACCGGAAGTGACGATCGAGGGCGTAACGGTCCGACGGGCGGGTGACAGGGCCGACGCGCCCTTCGTCAAGGTCAGGCGCCTGTCTGCCGAATTCAGCCTGCTTTCGGCGATAAAGGGCAAACCCGATTTCAACGACTTCGAGTTCGAGCAGCCGCAGATCCGGATCAAGCGGGACGCCGAGGGGCGTTTCGACTGGAGCGGCGACGGGCTGCTGAAGGCCGCCATTCAGGATGCCATCAGCGGAAAACCAGCATCGCAAGGCGGGAACAGCGAAACAGAAATCGGCTCCATCGAGATCATCGATGGCGAAGTGTCGATTGCCGACGCGCAGAGCGGCGCAACAGTCGTGGCGAGCGGCATCAGCGCGAAGCTCGACTGGCCGCGGCTGACAGCGGCCCTATCCGGACAGGCGACGTTCACCGTTGCCGAGCGCAGCATGTCCATGTCCGTGACCACACCGACCCCGTTGCTCCTGCTCGGCGGCGTGGCGAGCCAGGTCGACACATCCGTGACGCTGCCGGGGCTGCGCGGAAGAATCAAGGGAATTGTCGGCCTCAACCAGCCGAGTCTGGACGACGCGGAGCTGGATATCCGGATCACCGATGTTGCAAAGGCATCGACCGCGATGGGCATTCGGCTTGCCGGGACAGAGCGCTGGCAGACGGCCTCCCTGACGGCACAGGTGACGAATGCCGACGACGAATGGCGTTTCGACGAACTCGCATTCGAGATCAATGACAGCCGCGGCGACGGTATCCTGACCCTGAAGAAGAGGGGCGACGCAAAGCCGCTGCTCGGGGGAACAGTGGCTGTCAGTCTGCTCAACCTCGATGATCTCCTGCAGGCGCTCTCGATCGATCTCGGTGATCGAGCCAATGTGCGGCTGCCGAGCCTCACGCGCTGGGTCGATGTCGATATGCGCCTCTCCGCCAACTCTGCCACTTTCTCGAGCTTTCAGTTGGCGGATCTCGGAGCGAGCCTGATCGGCAGCGACAGTTCCCTGAAACTGGTAATCGCGGATACCCGGTTTCTGGGCGGCACCTTGTCCGCTCGGCTCACCGGCAGCGGCCAAGGCTTCGACAACGGTGCGGATATCGTAGTCATGATGGACCGCGTGGAGCTTTCATCGCTATTGCCTGTTCTGGCGCCCGCGGGCCTCTCACTCAAGGGGACCGGATCGGTGACGCTGAACGCCAAGCTGGTCGGCCCCGGCTGGCGTCGTAATGTCGACGCCATGTCCGGCAGTCTCAGCGTTCGTGCGGACAATGGGCAACTTACAGGGTTCAACGCAGAGGGCGTGCGGCGCTTGGCCTCCGACCGAGCCTATTTCCAGGTGAGTGCGGCCGGTTCGGGCGCATTCGACTATCAGGTGTTCGACATGTCGGTTCGCTTTTCGGAAGGCTCCGCGGAAGTCACCAATGCACGGATCCAGGGAGTGCGGGACACGCTGGTTCTTTCCGGCATCATTCCATATAGTCGGCAGGCGCTGGCGCTGACGGGTGAACTCGGCCAAGCGGGAACCACGCAGCAAGCGAATATGCCCTTGCGCTTTTTCATCGGCGGCGCCTGGAACGATCCGGTTATCTCCCCGATCCCGACTTTTCCCCCCGCCGGACAATAAACACGCTGGGGCGACCTCACACCTGTTCCATTCGCACATTCAAATACTAGAATGTCCGTGAGTCGGGGCTCCGAGGGACTGCACGTGCACTCAATGGTATCCGGTTTTCTGAAACTCGCATTGGCCTCGCTTTTGGCCGGAAGCCTGTTGTCCTTCTTCGGCATCACGCCGAGGGCTGTTCTGGACAGCATGGGCGTCACTGCGGAGGAACTGCATGATGGCATTGTCGCGGCCATAGCCTGGGCAGCGCCCCGCATGGTCATGGGCGCCGTCATCATCGTGCCGATCTGGCTTGCCACCTATCTGTTGATGCCGCCCCGGGGGTGACCGGAACGGCGGGAAGCGTCGTCAGACCATCGTGCCTCGGGCGGCGACGTGCTCGTCGCGTTGCCGCTGGAGTTCGCGCTGCTTCGTACCGATCGACGCGATGATCACGCCGATCGTCACGATGCCGATCAGGATGGTGCAGATGGCGTTGATTTCGGGCGTGACCCCCAGACGAACCTGTGAGTAGATCTTGATCGGCAGGGTCGTTGCGCCTGGACCGGTGGTAAAGCTTGCGATGACCAGATCGTCGAGCGACAGGGTAAAGGCAAGCATCCAGCCGGAAATGACAGCGGGCAGGATCAGCGGCAGAGTGACCTTGAAGAAGGTCTTGACCGGCGGGCAGCCGAGGTCCTGCGCTGCCTCTTCCAGGCTCATGTCGAAAGTGAGCAGGCGCGACTGCACGACGATGGCCACGTAGCACATGGTGAAGGTCGTGTGGGCAATCACCACCGTCATCAGCCCTCGGTCGATGCCGATCGCAACGAAGAGCAGGAGCAGCGACAGGCCGGTGATGACCTCGGGCATGACGAGCGGCGCGTAGACCATGCCAGAGAACAGCAGCCGCCCCTTGAAGCGCGTGAAGCGGACCAGCGTCAGGGCCGCGAGGGTGCCGAGGACCGTGCCGAGCGTGGCGCTCAGAAGACCGACCTGGAGGGTGACCCAGGCGGCACTCATCAGGCCAGCGTTCCGCCACATCTCGCCGTACCACTTGAGCGAGAAGCCGCCCCAGACCGTCACCAGCTTCGACTCGTTGAACGAGTAGATGACCAGGATCAGAATGGGGATGTAGAGGAAGGCGAAACCGAGCGTGAGGATCGTGGCGTCGAATTTTCCGGGTTTCATCGTCCGCCCTCACACTTTCTGCTGCTGGTTCTGGAAGATCGCGATGGGCACGACCAGAATGAGCAAAAGCAGGACCGCGACAGCGGAGGCGAGCGGCCAGTCGCGGTTACCGAAGAACTCGGTCCACAGCGTCTTGCCGATCATCAAGGTATCGGCGCCACCGAGCAGGTCCGGGATGACGAATTCACCTGTAATCGGAATGAAGCAGATCATCGAGCCGGCAATGACGCCCGGGATCGACAATGGGAAGGTGATTTTCCAGAAGGCCTTCCAGGGTGGGCAGCCGAGATCGCTTGCCGCCTCAAGGAGGGTGCCATCCATCTTTTCGAGCGCCGAATAGAGCGGCAACACCATGAAGGGCAGATAGGAATAGACGATGCCGATGAAGACGGCGATCTCGGTCCGGAAAATCTGCACCTGGCTGCCCTCGTCCATCAGGCCGAGAGACTGCAGGAACACCGTCAGCAGGCCCTCGGGCTTGAGGATCCCGATCCACGCATAGACGCGGATCAGAAAGGACGTCCAGAAGGGCAGGATGACCAGCATGACCAGCGTCGGTCGGATGGTCACGGATGCGCGTGCCATGGCAAGCGCCATGGGATAGCCGATCAGAAGCAACAGAAACGTCGAGATCAGCGCGATCCGGAGCGACGAGAGGTAGGCGTTGACGTAAAGCGGGTCCTCGGTGAGGAAGATGTAATTCTCGAAATCAAGCTGACTGATGAAATCGCCGATCGCGGAGAAGCCCTCCAGCACCGGCGTATAGGGCGGCATCGCAATCACTGTGTCGGACAGCGAAATCTTCACGATGATCAGGAAAGGCGTCAGGAAAAACAGCGCCATCCAGAGGTAGGGGATGATGACGACCAGCCAGCGGGCTGACCCGGCTTTCGATGCGGAGACGCTATTGGCCATGGGATGCCCTCCTTAGCGTGTCAGCACGAGGCCGGCATCGGCCGACCAAGACAGCCAGACCATGTCGCCGAAGGTGATCGGGCGATCGACGAGGCGAGCAACATTGGCCTGCGCGGCGCGGAACATGCGGCCGTCGTCGAGGCGGACAATGAAGACCGAGAAGTCCCCGAGATAGCCGATGTCCCAGACCTCGCCATGCAGGGCATTGGCAACCGAGCCCTCCGGCTGGGTGGTCGAGATGCGAACCTTTTCGGGGCGGATGGCAAAGGCGACGCTGTCGCCCTTGTTCGCGTCGCAGGCCTGATCAACCACGAGCTTCACGCCGTCACTGTCGATGTGAACCAGATCGGCGGAGCCCTGGTTATCCCTGGCTTCGACCTTAGCTTCGAGGATGTTGATGTCACCGATGAAGTCAGCGACATAACGCGAATTCGGTGCCTCATAGATTTCGGCAGGCGTCGCCACCTGAACCAGGATACCCTTGTCCATGACCGCGATCCGGTCGGAGACCGTCATTGCCTCCTCCTGGTCGTGCGTCACGATCAGGAAGGTCAGGCCGAGCTTGGTCTGGATGTCCATCAGTTCGAACTGGGTTTCCTCGCGAAGCTTGCGGTCAAGCGCGCCGAGCGGTTCGTCGAGCAGAAGGACCTTGGGTCGCTTGGCGAGCGAACGGGCCAGCGCCACGCGTTGGCGCTGGCCGCCGGAAAGCTGGTTTGGCTTGCGCTTGGCGAACTGGTCGAGTTTGACCAGCTTCAGCATTTCCTGGACACGCGCCTCGATCTCGCCCTTCGGCAAATTGTCCTGCTCCAGACCAAAGGCGATGTTCTTCTCCACCGTCATATGCGGGAAGAGCGCGTAGGACTGGAACATCATGTTGGTCGGGCGCTTGTAGGGCGGCACGCCGGAAAGGTCTTGGCCCTGCAGCAGGATGCGGCCCGATGTCGGCTCTTCGAAACCAGCCAGCATGCGCATCAACGTGGTCTTGCCGCAACCCGATGGGCCGAGCAGCGAGAAGAACTCGCGCTCGTAGATATCAAGGCTCAGATTATCGACCGCGACAAAATTGCCGAAGCGCTTCGTGACATTTTCGAAGCGGATGAACGGTACGGCATCCGGATCAGTCCAAGGAGAGAATTTACGCTTAACAGGCCCCAGTGTCTTCGCCATTACCCGATCCCAGCCGTTTTTATTGTTGCCCCTGTCCGCAAGTAAATCGCCGGGCGATTGTGGCGCCCGGCGATTAGTTCAATCAGTTTCCGGTCTTGATCTGTGTCCAGACCCGGTTCAGCACGCGCTGTTCGCGTGAACCGTATGGAGAGATCGTGAAGAGTTTCGCCATGACGTCTTCCGGCGGGTAAACGGCCGGGTTGTCCTTGACCTCGGGGTCGAGCAGGTCCTTCGAGGCCAGATTGCCATTGGCATACTGGACATAATTGGAGGCCTTGGCGATCACGTCCGGACGCATCAGGAAGTTGATGAACTCATGCGCTTCGGCGACGTTCTTGGCATCTGCGGGGATCGCCATATTGTCGAACCACATATAGGTGCCTTCCTTCGGGATCACGTAGTTGATCTCGACGCCGTTGTTGGCTTCCTCGGCGCGGGACTTTGCCTGCAGGATATCGCCAGACCATCCGATCGCCAGGCAAATGTCGCCATTGGCGAGGTCGTCGATATAGGCGGACGAGTTGAAGGTGCGGACGAAAGGACGGATATTCTTGTAGACGTCGCCGCCTGCTTCCAGATCTGCCGTCTCCTTGCTGTCAGGATCCTTGCCAATATAGTTCATGGCAATCGCAAAGGTCTCGTCGGAGGCATCAAGGATGTTGATGCCGCAAGCCTTCAGCTTCTCGGCATTTTCCGGCTTGAAAATGGCATCCCAGCTGTCAACGGTGAAATCGGCGCCCAGCGCGTCCTTGATCTTCGCAACGTTATAGCCGATGCCGGTCGTGCCCCACATGTAATTGACGGCGTATTCATTGCCGGGATCGTATTTCGCCAGACGTTCCGTAACCATCGGCCACAGATTGGGCCAGTTCGTCAGTTTGGACTTGTCGAGCTTCTGGAAAACGCCGGCCTGAATCTGGCGCGCCAAGAAAGGCGCGGTGGGCACCACGACGTCATAACCGGAGCCACCTGCGAGCAACTTGGTCTCCAGCAGTTCGTTGGAATCGAACACGTCGTAGACGACCTTGATGCCCGTTTCCTTGGTGAAGTCTGCGAGTACAGACTCGTCGATATAGTCCGACCAGTTGTACACGTTAACGACGCGTTCCTGCGCCTGGACAGCCGATGCGATGAAGATCGTCGCCAGGGCCGCTGACGCCGTACGAATGAACTGAGCCTTCATTTTTTCTCCTGTTCCAGCCAGGGAGCAGAGAGCTCCCGATGCCATTCCCGTTGTTTTTTTAAGAGACTAGAAAGGAATTGGACGGGCGACAAGCGAAATTCTTCGCAGTCGCGAAGGCTTTATTCGGGGAAGACAACCTCACTGGAAATCGAAGGCGGACAAGCCTGTGACCATCTCATCAAGACCCAGGGGACGGGTCAGAGGCGGTTCGGCGCGCGCCAGGCAGCCCGAGCGCTCACATAAACGGCAGGCAGGGCCGATGGCAATCGCGGGCACGGAACGGTCCGGCAGGGCCGCCGAATAGGCCACCTCTTCACGGCTTGCGGCGTCACAGCCGATGAGGAGTGCGGTGCGACGGATGCGCTCCCCAAAGCTCGCCTGCGGCCCTTCCAGCGTGCGTGACATGGTGATGAATGCGCTGCCATCCGGCATTTCGACCTGCTCGACCAATACCTGCCCCGGCTGGGCAAAGGCGGCATGGACGTTGAGCTTGGGACAGCCACCACCAAACCTTGCCTGCGGGAAGCCGGCGGCGCCGGCCCGGCGGAAGCGGTTTCCGGCGTTGTCGATTTCCATCATGAAAAAGGGCACGCCCAATGCGCCCGGGCGCTGGAGCATGGTCAACCGATTGGCAGCCTGCTCAAAGGAGACGTTGAAGCGGGCACGCAGGACATCGATGTCGTAACGGGCACGGATTGCTGCCGAGAGATAAGCTGCGTAGGGCATCATCAGCGCGTGCGCCGTGTAGCGCGCCAGTTCAAACCGAGCGATGCGGCGCGCCTCACCCGAGGAGAGCTCTAGTGCCTCAAGTTCGGCCTGCACATCTTCGCTGAGCGCCAGAAGCACGACCTCCATCGCCACTTCGCGCAACTGATCGAAGGGCGACAGCCGCTCTGACAGGAAAAGGCGCATGGAGTGGCGGTCGTAACGGCGGCGCAGAGACGGCATCGTCTGGACGGGAAGCGCGCGCACGACAATTCCATGGGTCGAACGCAGCCAGGCCTTCAGCGCGACAGCGAGATCATCACCCGCCGTCAGACCAAGGCTGGCATGGAAGGCTTCAGCGGCCTCATCGAGGCGAGCGAAGTAATTCGGCCGGCGCTCGAACACCTCCCGCACCTCATCAATGGGTAGCCTCGCGCCAGAAAGGGAGGTTTCATGTCCCTCGCGGGCGAGAAGATCGGCGAGATCGGAGAGCCGGGCCGCCTGCTCCCTGTACGCGCGGTAAAGCTTGAGGATGCCGCTCGCGGCATTGGGGGCGGCTTCCGCCACCTCGATCAGTTCCTGATCGCCGGGAAGTTCGCCCATGAGCAGCGGATCGGCGAAGACTTCGCGGAGCTGGCTGGTCGAGCCGCCCGCCTCGCCTTGCAACTCGTCGAGATCGACCTTGTAGACGGAGGCGAGCTTCAGCAGGAGCTGGACCGTCAGCGGTCGCTGGTTGCGCTCAATGAGGTTGAGATACGAGGGCGAGATTTCGAGCGCCTCTGCCATCGCCGTCTGCGTCAGTCCCAGCCCGTTGCGGATGCGGCGGACACGGGGTCCTGCGAAAATCTTGCGCTCTGCCATTTACAGCTCCTTTACAAGATCGGCGAGGCTTGGCGCCCAAGGCCGTTTGACTGTTTTTACAAATTTACAGTGGTCCCTTGTCAAAGACAAGACAGCCTAACCTCTTTCATCCTGTTGTTTTATCGAATTTTCTGGCCGCATTTTGCAGTGCGGTGTAAATATAGTCACATCCAAAGCAACCAAGCAGATCGGAACAAATCCGGCTTGGTCAGCGCCTAGCAGTGACAGGGAGACCCGACATGACTGATTTTTACAATCTCGTTCCGAATGCCCCCAAGGGCCGCTATGACGGCATCGATCGCCCCTACACTGCGGATGACGTAAAGCGCCTGCGCGGCTCGGTCGAGATCAAGTATACGCTCGCCGAAATGGGCGCCAACCGCCTCTGGAAGCTGATCAACGAGGAGCCCTTCATCAATGCGCTGGGCGCGCTGTCGGGCAATCAGGCCATGCAGATGGTCCGGGCCGGCCTCAAGGCCATCTACCTCTCCGGCTGGCAGGTTGCCGCCGACGCCAACACGGCATCCGCGATGTATCCGGACCAGTCGCTCTATCCGGCCAATGCCGCGCCTGAACTGGCAAAGCGCATCAACCGCACACTCCAGCGCGCCGACCAGATCGAAACGCAGGAAGGCAAGGGCCTTTCCGTCGACACCTGGTTCGCACCGATCGTTGCCGACGCGGAAGCTGGCTTCGGCGGACCGTTGAACGCCTTCGAGATCATGAAGGCCTTCATCGAAGCCGGCGCCGCGGGCGTTCACTTCGAAGACCAGCTCGCTTCGGAAAAGAAGTGCGGCCATCTGGGCGGCAAGGTTCTGATCCCGACGGCGGCCCATATCCGCAACCTGACGGCCGCCCGTCTGGCTGCCGACATCATGGGTGTGCCGACGCTGATCGTTGCCCGCACCGATGCCGAAGCCGCCAAGCTTCTGACCTCTGACATCGACGAGCGCGACCAGCCATTCGTCGATTATGATGCCGGCCGCACGGCGGAAGGCTTCTACCAGGTCAAGAACGGCATCGAGCCCTGCATCGCCCGTGCAATTGCCTATGCACCTTACTGCGACATGATCTGGATGGAGACCGGCAAGCCGGATCTGGAACAGGCCCGCAAGTTCGCCGAAGCCGTGCACAAGGCCTATCCGGGCAAGAAGCTCGCCTATAACTGCTCGCCTTCCTTCAACTGGAAGAAGCATCTCGACGACGCGACGATCGCCAAGTTCCAGCGCGAACTGGGTGCGATGGGCTACAAGTTCCAGTTCATCACGCTCGCCGGCTTCCACCAGCTGAACTACGGCATGTTCGAACTGGCGCGCGGCTACAAGGATCGCCAGATGGCGGCCTATTCGGAGCTGCAGGAGGCGGAATTCGCGGCTGAAGTCAACGGGTACACCGCGACCAAGCACCAGCGCGAAGTCGGTACCGGCTACTTCGACGCCGTCTCGCTTGCCATCACCGCCGGCCAGTCTTCGACGACCGCGATGAAGGAATCGACCGAAACCGAGCAGTTCAAGCCGGCGGCCGAGTGACCTGGGCGATAGCCCCTCACCCTACCCTCTCCCCGCAAGCGGGGAGAGGGAGCCCTGAGACCGACGCGTCGTAGTGCGTCTTCTCCCCGCTTGCGGGGAGAAGGTCGCGGCAGCCGGATGAGGGGCCGAGCTTCACGAGATCAACAGTTCAAGAACCCCCAACACCAAGAGGAGAAATGCCATGACACCCCAGACCCGAGTCAAGGAACGTGCCGAAGAACAGTCATCGGCGATGAGCACCGATCAGCAGGCGATGATCCGCATGCTGGCCAATGACCTGCACCGTCTCAACCATTCGATCATGAAAGCCGTCGATGCCGGCGTCTCGGTCGAACTTGTCCGCTCCGCACGTCACCATGGCGGCGACGGCAACTGGGGTGATCTGTTGATCCCCGTCATCGTGACTCAGGGCAACAACCAGGCTGCCTGAGCACTGAGACATCCCCCGTCCGGCCCCTGACCTCCGGACCGGTTCCCGCACGATGATCGCCTCTGGGGAGGAGTGCCGGTCGTCGTGCGGGATTTTTCGTTTGTGGTCAGCCGCTCGTGCTGGGGCGTTTGCCCGCTAGAATATCCCGGTGAGACTTCAGCAGTTTTGACAGCCGCTCGGCGACAACGCGGATATCGCTGCGGTGCCGGTCGTCATTGTTCATGACGATCCACTGGCGATGGCGGAGCTCGGGAAGCTCCTCGCCCACCCGCTCCAGGCCCGGATCGAGATCTCCGACGAAACAGGGCAGAACACCGATGCCTGCCCCTGCCCTTAAGAGATCGCGCAGCGACCGCGGCCGGTTCACGGTGGCAACGATGCGCTCGGGCGCATGCTGGCGCGGCCAGCGCAGATAGGCTGACACGGCACTCTCGTCATCCACGGCGATCCAAGGCTCGGGCCCGATCCATTCCCTGTTGCGCGCCCTGTAGGCTGCATAGGCCACCTCTCCTGCCGGAATCGCGGCGAGATTAGGTTCGTCAGGTTCGAAGGCGCGCAGGGCGATGTCGCTTTCCCGATGCGAGAGCCGCGCCCGCTGTTCGGCCACATGCAAATCGATGCGGAACTCGTCGCGCGGCGTCCGGATCATCTGCATGTTCTGGCAGAGCAGCCAAGCGATCCAGGTGCCGAGGCTGATGCGCACGAGCGACTGACCGGCTTTGCCGCGCCGCCATTCCTCCACACGCCTGCTACCCGCCTCGAGCTCAACCAGATGCTCCAGCAGCTGACTGCCATCACCGGTGAGGCGATAACCGGTCTGGCTGCGGAGGAAAAGTTCTCGGCCGAGCGCCTGCTCGAGTTCGATCATGCGTCGACCGAGCGTCGCAGCACTCAGACCTGTGATTTCGGCAGCGGCAGTCAGACCACCCTGCCGGGCGACCGCAAGAAAAAGCTGATAGGCGTCCCAGGCTATGTCTTTCATAGATGAAATACATAGCACAGTTTTTCCTGTTCATGCATCTAAATGTGATGGATAAAAGAGGAGACGGCATCAACATTGGAGATCCGTCATGTACGCAGTTTATGCAGCCCTAGCCATCGTCCAACTGAAGGCAGACCTGGACCAAAAGTGCCGACTAACTGAAGACGAGTTCTACGCGCAGTACGGCGAAGCTCCCTGGAGCCGCTTCAAGCGCCTTGCCCGCTTTTTGCTCGCGCGACTGCCGCTGAAGCGGGAGCCTGATGTCGTCTGCAGAGCCAATCCCGTGCAGACTTGCGGCCCGACTGGAGCCTAAGGCGAAAAAGCCCGACGCGATGCGCCGGGCTTCTGTATCCGAAAGATAAGACGTCTCAGGCAGCGTGGCTGACCGGGCGCTGGCGATCCGCCTCGATGCGAAACTGCTGCAGGAGGTCTCGCAGTGCATCCGTCTGGGCCGAGAGGTCCTGGGTGGCGGCTGTCGCCTCCTCTACCATCGCGGCATTCTGCTGGGTCATCTGGTCCATGCGACCGACGGCACCGTTGACCTCCTGCAGGGCCCCCGACTGCTCGCGGCTGGTCTCCGCAATCTTCTCGATATGCTCGCTGATCGCTGCGATCTGGCCGCCGATCCGCGACAGGACTGTCCCTGTCTGCTGGACATGGGTGGAGCCGCTCGCCACTTCTTCGGCCGAACGGTTGATCAGCCCCTTGATCTCCTTGGCAGCGTTTGCAGAGCGCTGGGCGAGTTCGCGAACCTCCTGAGCAACGACGGCAAAGCCCTTGCCGGCTTCACCGGCGCGTGCTGCCTCGACGCCGGCGTTGAGAGCCAGCAGGTTGGTCTGGAAGGCAATCTCGTCGATGACCCCGATGATATTGGAGATCTGGCGCGAGGCCTCTTCGATGCGTCCCATGGCCGAGATCGCGCTGCCGACGACGACTGCGGATTCGTCTGCATTCTTCTTGGCTTCGCGGACGACGCCGTTGACCATTTCAGCTCGCTCCGAGGACGAGCGGACGGCTGCGGTGATTTCGTCGACGGCGGCTGCCGTTTCTTCGAGCGATGCTGCCTGCTGCTCGGTACGGCGCGCGAGATCAAGCGCCGACTGCGCCATCTGGCGGCCGTTGTTCTGGATCTGATCGACGTTTCCGGAGATCTGATACATCGTGTCGCGCAGGCGAGCGAGCGACAGGTTGAAGTCGTTGCGCAGCTGTTCCAGACGGCCGTGGAACCGGCCCTCGATCTCGAAGGAGATATCGCCATTGGCCAGCCGCTCCAGCGCCTGGGCGAGTTTTCCGACGGCGTGTTCGATCTCCCGGTCGAGAGCCTGCTTCTCCTCATCGTTGCGACGACGCTCGGCTTCCGCCTCGATCTGCTCGCGCTGGCGCTCGGATTCGATTTCCAGCTTGGTGCGGGCATTGGTCTTGAAGACGGCAAGGGCGCGGGCCATGGCGCCGATTTCGTCACCACGCTTGTCGCCCGCAATGCCGGCCTCAAGATCGCCTTCGGCGAGACGCTGCATGGTGGCGGTGATACGGGCAATCGGCCGCTGCAGGGTCATGACAAGGGCGATGCCGCCGATGAGCGCAAGGAGCACGCCGGCAATCATGGTGCCAATCGAGAGGCGGTTCGCCTCCTGGCGCTCGGTGCCGGCAACGTCCTTCTGCAGGTCAGCGAAGGAGGTCAGCGAGGCCCAGATCGCATCCATGGTCCGGCTTGCTTCGTCGAAGCTTGCGATGCGCTCAGCGCTCGTCTTGACGAGGGCTTCAGAGTCGGAGGTCAAAGAGGCCAGAAGCGGCGTGATCGCAGCCGTCAAGCTATCATAGAACGTCTTGTCGGAGATGCTGCCGCCGAGGACGGCGAGGTTGTCGCCGATGAGCTTGATCTGGCGCAGGATCGGCTCGCGCGCCTTCTCGTCCTTCACGTTGAGGAAGGTCGCGGTCAGGATACGCAGGTCATAGACGTCGGCAATCAGGGTGCGGCTGCCAACGAGGACATCGGCGGCCTGCACGGCACCGGTCTCGACGGCGGCAAACTTCTGCACGGACTCTGCGTATTTGGTCGCTGCGCTGTCTTGCAGGATGGCCTCGAACCCGCGGAAACGGGCGAGGATGCTACCCGCTGCGCGGCCGGCTTCCATGCTGGTATCACCGGCGGAGACCAGCGCCTTGATCTCCGTGATCGCGGCCTGCAGTTCCTTGCCCATGGCCTTGTGTTCAGGCGGAAGCGCATTGGCGATCTTGCGCTGGGTCTTGACCAGTTCGGCCACCTGCTTCTCGAGATATGGGAACTGCGCCTCCGGCAGGCCGGCGGAGAAATACCCCTTGCTGACCTCCGCGAGCTGGCGTGCGGCTGCGGACAAACGGTCGGCCTCCTTCAGGGCGCTCTTGGCATCGTTTTCACCACCAAGCACGGCGCGCTGCAGCTTCTGCGCCTCGTCTGAGACGCGGATCTGCTGCGCCATCAGGCCCTTGAGATGCTCCTGTATGGTCGTGGCGAGCTTGACCTCGGCTTCATGCAACTGCCAGAGCGTGTCGATCTTCTGGTTGACGGCAACCGTGCCTGCTATCGCTTCGTCGAGGAACTGGCGGCCCGTACCATCTGCATCGATCTCGGCCATGTTCTGATTGAGTGACGCCTGCTGGCCCGAGAGTTCGGAGACCACGGCGGCGCGCGTTTCCTCGGACGTCTGGTCAAGGAAGCGTGTCATGGCGGCGGTGACGTTCTTGAAGCCGTTCAGCGACCGCATGGTCCCGTTGGAGATCTCCATGCGCTGCTGCAGAAGGCCCGAGGCATAGAGGCCCATGAGACCGACAGCGGTAATCGAAAGGACAAAGGGAAGCACGAAGGCCAGTACCTTTGTCGAGATCGAAAAACGCGAAAGAATATGGTCGATCAATGCAGTTCCTCCAAAAGAAGACGGCGCGCTGTGGGCGCCTGACCTTCAAAAACACCGACCGCGCCGACAGTCATCGTCGCCGTCTACACTCCACTCCGAAGAGTAGCGTTGCAGTAAAAGTCTCAAGACTGAGTTAAAGGCGAGGGAATATCCGGAGCGGCAAGAGACAGCCGGAGAGGTCCGCATGGTCGCAACAGCTCGCGACGCGAAGGCGCCCCCGTTGCAGGCAGTCTCCGACATGCCAGCAGGTTAACAGGAGTGGTAAGCCTGACTCAGGCGAGAAGGCCGAAAGCGAGTGCTGCCAGCGCGCTTGTGGCATAGAGGCAGATGATGCTCAGATGGCGGAGGCGCGCGCGCTCTTCATCCCGGGCACGAGTGGCGGCGATGGCGATGGCACGGGGCTTGCGGGTCTCATGGTTCATGGGGCGCGGTCCTTGATGCAGCCAGAAAGGTTATGCCCTGCGGGGCTCTGCCGGCCAGACCTCATGTCGTGATATCAGAGGATATCACACCGGCATTCAGGCAGGATGACCGACGCATGTTAACAAGCCCTGAATTACCAGCATAAGCTTGTCAGGAGCAGGTGGCTTTTCAGAGACTTTCACCGACGGCGTGGCCAGAAGCCCAGGCCCATTGAAAATTGTAGCCGCCGAGCCAGCCTGTTACATCGACGCACTCTCCAATGAAAAAGAGCCCCGGCACCGTCTTGGCCTGCATGCTGCGGCTATCGAGGGCATCTGTGGCAACGCCGCCCAAGGTGACTTCCGCCGTTCGGTAGCCTTCAGATCCTGCCGGCTTGATCGGCCAGCGGCGGATGCGTTCGGCAAGCGACGACAGCGCCTTGTCGGGCAGGTCCGCGAGCGGACGTTCCAGCTTTGCCACATCAGCCAGATACTGGGCGAGGCGCTTGGGCAGATGCTGGGCAAGCACCGTCTGAACCTGCTGGCGACCGTTTTCGCGCTTGGCCGCTTTCAACTGCTCGAGAAAATCCACTTCGGGTACGAGCGAGAGAAGGATCTCATCCCCTTCGCGCCAATAGCTCGATATTTGGAGGATTGCGGGGCCGGAAAGACCGCGATGGGTAAAGAGCAGTGCTTCGCGAAAGCGGGTCTTGCCATGGGAAACATCTGCATCGACCGCGACACCTGAAAGCTCCGATAGCTCACCCAGGAGATTGGGCTCGAGGGTCAGCGGAACGAGCGCCGGTCGCGTCTCGATAACCGGCAAGCCGAACTGCTCGGCAATCCGATAGGCCAACCCCGTTGCGCCCATTTTGGGGATCGATTTTCCGCCGCACGCCACCACGAGGCTTGTCGCGTGGATCGGGCCTTCGGTCGTGGACAGGCGGAAACCCTCGACACCCTTGGCGACATCCGCAATCTCGCAGGAGAGCTTCAGATCGACGTGCGCCGCCCGCATCTCGTCCAGCAGCATGCGGACGATGTCCTTGGCGCTCTCATCACAGAAGAGCTGTCCGAGAGTCTTCTCGTGCCAGGCGATCTTATGGCGGTCGACCATGGCGATGAAGTCTGATGGCGTGTAGCGGGCGAGTGCGGACTTGGCGAAATGCGGGTTCTGCGAGATATAATTCTTCGGCCCGGCATGGATGTTGGTGAAGTTGCAGCGGCCGCCGCCGGAGATGCGGATCTTTTCACCCGGTGCCTTGGCATGGTCAAGAACGATGACGGATTTGCCACGCCGACCAGCCGTCAAAGCCGCCATCATACCGGCGGCACCGGCTCCGATGATGGCGACGTCATACTTGCTGGCCATGGCACTGCTCCCCGGAATCTGCCGCCTGTCTCGACAAACTTATCATCAAAGTCAACGCGTCCCCCTCGTCAAAGGCCAAAGTCTGGCTATGATGGAACTCATCAACAACCAACCGGTGAGACATGCCCGCGAAGAAATCCATGATGAGATCCCACAGCGCTCCCTCCAAAAAGGCGGCCGTCCCGCCGGATCCCGGGTCGAAGCGCGGCGTCTCGAACTGGAAGGAAGCGGCAACATGGCTGAGAGCGCGCGGTATCGAGGACATCGAATGCATCACGCCTGACCTTGCCGGCGTTCCGCGCGGCAAGATGATGCCGTCGTCGAAATTCACCTCCAACACGTCTCTGGCGCTGCCCTCGGCGCTCTATCGCCATACCATCTCGGGCGAATATCCTGATGAGACCGAGAATTTCCGCTACGAGCCGCGCGACAGCGACCTGAAGCTGGTGCCTGATCTCTCGACCCTCTCCGTCGTCCCGTGGGAGACCGATCCGACGGCGCAGGTGATCTGCGACATCGTCAATGTCGATGGCCAGAACGTGTCCTATACGCCGCGCAACGTCTTGAAGAACGTGCTCAGGCTTTACGAGGAGAAGGGCTGGAAGCCTGTCGTAGCACCGGAAATCGAGTTCTATCTCGTCGCCATGAACGATGACCCGGATTATCCGCTGCATCCGCCAAAGGGTCGCTCGGGTCGTTCGATCGTCGGTGGCCAGGGTTATTCGATCGCCGGGATCAACGAGTTCGACGAGTTGATCGACGACATCTACCACTTTTCGGAAAAGCAGGGGCTCGAGATCGACACCCTGATCCACGAGGAAGGCCCGGCCCAACTTGAGATCAACCTGCGCCACGGCAATCCGATCGAACTTGCCGATCAGGTCTTCATGTTCAAGCGCACGATCCGCGAGGCGGCCCTGAAGCACGGGATCTACGCGACCTTCATGGCCAAGCCGATGCAGGGGCAGCCGGGTTCGGCGATGCACATCCACCAGTCGGTGGTGGATGCCAAGACTGGCAAGAACGTGTTTTCCAACCCGGATGGATCTGCCTCGCCAGAATTCTTCCACTTCATCGGCGGCATGCAGAAATATGTGCCGAATGCGCTGGTGATGCTGGCGCCCTATGTGAACTCCTATCGTCGCCTGACGCCTGACATGGCGGCCCCAGTGAACAATGCCTGGGGCTATGATAACCGGACCACGGCCTTCCGGGTGCCGGTGTCGGATGCCGCCGCCCGTCGTGTCGAAAACCGCTTGCCGAGTTCGGACGCCAATCCGTATCTCGCGCTCGCGGCCTCGCTGGCCTGCGGCTATCTCGGGATCGTCAAGGAGATCGAACCGACGGCCGCAGCCGAGGGGTCGGAGAACGAAGGCTCGGTCGATCTGCCGCGTGGCCTGCTCGAAGCCGTTGCCCTGCTCGAAAGCGAGCCTGATTTCAACGAGGTCTTCGGGTCGGAGTTCATTGGCCTCTATGCCGGCGTCAAGCGCGGCGAGTTCGAGACCTTCATGCAGGTGATCAGCCCGTGGGAACGCGAATTCCTCCTGCTCAACGTGTGAGGGAGTTGACACCATGACATGGCAAAGCCCGATCGCGCCGGGGATTTCCTGGTATCAGGCAAGCGTGGGTGAGCGGCCGGAATATCCGGCCCTCGACGGCTCCGTCACGACGGATGTCGCCATTATTGGCGGTGGCTTCACCGGCCTGCAGGCCGCCTACAATCTTGCACGCCTCGGTGTCTCGGTCGTCCTGATCGAAGGCAGCCGCTTCGGCGATGGCGCGTCTGGCCGCAATGGTGGCCAACTCGGCACCGGCCAGCGCGCGTCGCCGACGGAGCTCGAGGCCGAACTTGGCTTCGAACGGTCGAAGGCGCTGTTCGATCTCGCCGAGAATGCGAAGCACTACCTGCTCGACTTCGCCGAGCAGCATGGCATCGACATCGACTACATGCCCGGCCAGATGAATGTTGCGCACAAGCGAGGCTGGGAGGCCGACTACCGCCATGAAGCAGAGATCATGGCCGCGCGCTACGGCTATCCGCATGTCTCCTTCATGGATCGCGAGGAGACCCACGAACGGGTGGGCTCGACGCGCTACCACTACGGCGTGCGCGACACCGGCACCGGGCATATTCACCCGTTGAAACTGCTTGCTGGACTGGCAAGGGTGGCGGCAAGCGCCGGTGCCAAAATCCACGAAATGACGCCGGCAAGCGCGATCCGCCAGGCAAGCGGAAAGACGATGATTGATACGCCGAAGGGCACAATCACCGCAGATCGGCTGCTGATCGCGACCAACGCCTATATTGGCAATCTCGAACCAGTGACAGCCTCGCATGTCATGCCGATCCGCTCCTTCATCGGGGCAACGGTGCCGCTCGATCGATTCCCACAGGTGCTCAAGGGATCGGAAGCGGTGGCGGATAGCCGATTCGTGGTCCGCTATTTCCGCAAGAGCCGTGACGGGCGGCTGCTGTTTGGCGGACGCGAGGCCTATACTGCCGACAGTCCGCGCGACATCTCCAGCCATATCCGTCGGCAGATCACGGAGATCTATCCGGACTTAAAGGATATCGAGATTACCCATGGCTGGGGTGGCTCTGTCGGTATCACCCTACCGCGCAAGCCATTTGCCCGGGATGTGTTGCCGGGTGTCACCTCGCTTGCGGGCTATTCCGGGCACGGGGTGATGCTCTCAAACTATTGCGGCAAGATGTATGCCGACATGGTGGCCGGCAATGCGCGGGAACTGGACCTCCTGAAGGACCTGAAGATCCCGCCTTTCCCCGGCGGAGCCAGCCTGCGGAAGCCGCTGCTCTTCCTGGCGCTTACCTGGTATGCGCTGCGAGACCGCTTCTGAGGATGGCGGATCGGCCGGCAGATGCATTGGTGCGCGTGGCGACGGTGTTCAATGCCGCCGAATTCGCCGTGACGTGCTCTTTCCTCGCGGCCCATGGAATCATCGTAGCGGCCGAGCCGATCCACCTGATCAACAACTTCTCCCATTTGGCCACCGCGATAGGCGGCGTGCCTATCCTCGTTCCGGCGTCGCAGGCTGGAGAAGCCACGGATCTGCTCGCGGCGCTCCGCCGGGGCGAACGGACCAGCAGGCGCGGCCTCCTTCGGTGGCTGGGTTATGTCCTATTTTTTGGCCTTGTCTGCGGGCTCGGTGTCGCGCCGCCTTCATCCGGACGTGTGATTCATTGTCGCAGACCGACGCTCGCGCAGGGTGCGCAGCCCGTGTGAGGACAAAATTGCCGCCGGAAGGGTGGCTTTTTTAAATCGATTAGATTAGAACCTGTCCAACCAAATTGCCGAACGAGAGATGCCGCATGAGCAGCCAGATCATCCCCGTGGAACCCTTTGACTATGTCGTCTTCGGCGGCACCGGTGACCTTGCCGAGCGCAAGCTGTTGCCGGCCCTATTTCATCGCCAGCTCGCTGGGCAGCTGACGGAACCGACCCGCATCATCGGCGCGTCGCGTACCGCGATGACGCATGAGGAATATCGCAAGTTCACGCTGGACGCCCTGCACGAACATCTGAAGGCCGAGGAACTGGACGAGGCGGAAGTCGCCAAGTTTCTGGAGCGCGTGTACTACATCTCTGTCGACGCCAAGTCGGATCAGGGCTGGGAAGACCTGAAGAAACTGCTCGACCAGGGCAAGGACATTGTTCGCGCCTTCTATCTTGCCGTCTCGCCATCGATCTTCGGAGACATTGCCGACAAGATCCGCGACCACAAGCTGATCACCAAATCGACCCGCATCGTCGTCGAAAAGCCGATCGGCCGTGACCTGGCGTCTGCCCAGATCCTCAACGACACGATCGGTAAGGTCTTCAAGGAAGAGCAGATCTTCCGCATCGATCACTATCTCGGCAAGGAGACGGTGCAGAACCTGATGGCGCTGCGCTTTGCCAACGCGCTTTACGAGCCGCTGTGGAATTCCGCCCATATCGACCATGTGCAGATCACGGTCGCCGAATCCGTCGGTCTGGAAGGCCGCGTTACCTATTATGACAAGGCCGGCGCGCTGCGCGACATGGTACAGAACCATATCCTGCAGTTGCTCTGCCTGGTTGCCATGGAAGCGCCCTTTTCAATGGATGCCGAGGGCGTCCGCGACGAGAAGCTCAAGGTGCTGCGCTCGCTGAAGCCGATCACCGAGGCCAATGTCGAGAAGCTCACCGTGCGCGGCCAGTACCGCGCCGGCGCCTCTGCGGGTGGTGCGGTCAACGGATACCAGGAAGAGCTGGGCTCGCCCTCCGACACGGAAACCTTCGTCGCCATCAAGGCCGAGATCAACAACTGGCGCTGGGCCGGCGTGCCCTTCTACCTGCGCACCGGCAAGCGACTGGCGACCCGCATGTCGGAAATCGTCATCGCCTTCAAGCCGATCCCGCATTCCATCTTCGGCGATGCGGCCGGTCGCATCGAGGCCAACAAGCTGGTCATCCGCCTGCAGCCGGACGAAGGCGTCAAGCAGTGGCTGATGATCAAGGATCCGGGTCCGGGCGGCATGCGCCTGCGCCATGTGTCGCTCGACATGAGCTTCGCCCAGGCCTTCGATGTGCGCAATCCAGACGCCTATGAGCGCCTGCTGATGGACGTCATCCGCTCGAACCAGACACTCTTCATGCGCCGTGACGAAGTCGAAGCCGCGTGGAACTGGTGCGACCCGATCCTGAAATCCTGGGAAGAAGTGGGCCAGAAGGCGCAGGGCTACACGTCCGGAACCTGGGGCCCAAGCCAGGCCATCGCGCTGATCGAGCGTGACGGCCGCACCTGGCATGAGAACGACTGAGGCCGGGCGGATGGCACATCAGATGAAGACATTCGAAAGCGGAGCGGCACTTGCTGCCGGCCTCGCCGATCGTGTCGCGGCAGCGCTCTCGGCAGCGATCGCCGTACGAGGAGAGGCAACGCTGGCGGTCTCCGGCGGCTCTACGCCGAAAGCTTTTTTTGAGGCACTGTCGACACGTGCTCTCGACTGGTCCAAAGTCAAGGTGACGCTGGTCGATGAACGCTTTGTGCCGGAAGACAATCCGCGTTCCAACCATCTGCTGGTCAAGACGCATCTCCTGAAGAACGCCGCGTCGACGGCCGAATTCGTCCCGCTTTACCAGCCAGAGGCAACAATCGAAGACGCCGCCAAGAGGGCATCCGGCATCGTTCCGGGGATGACCAGGCCATTCGATGTGGCAATCCTTGGCATGGGGACCGACGGGCATACCGCATCGTTTTTCCCCGGCGGCGACCATCTGGACGCTGCACTCGATCTGGGACAGCCACGCCGCGTCATGACGATGGAAGCACCCGGAGCCGGAGAGGCTCGCCTCACTCTTTCCTTCTCCGCCCTGCACGATGCCGGCCTGCTGGTCGTACATATCGAGGGGGCAGAAAAGAAAGCGGTGCTGGACAAGGCCCTTGCGGGTCGCGACGAGAAAGACATGCCAATCCGGGCCGTTCTTGAAAGGGCCCAGACCGCAGCAGACATCTACTGGGCGCCCTGAGGGAAAGCCCTTACCTGCCGGAGAGTCTTGGCAGGTTGATGCGCATATGACGAGTTTCCCGGCCGAAGAGGCCTTTGCGCGATGTGCGCCTCAGCGCCCGCGCCAGATGAGGAGCCATATCCGATGAGTGCAGACAGCCGTATCGAAGCCATTACCAAGCGAATCGTGGAGCGATCCAAGCCAACCCGCGAAGCCTATCTCGACCGCACACGCAGGGCGATCTCCAAGGGCGTATATCGCTCGACACTGTCCTGTGGCAACCTCGCGCATGGCTTTGCCGTCTGTTCCCCCAAGGACAAGGAGGCACTCGCTGGCGACGTGGTGCCGAATCTCGGCATCATCACCGCCTATAACGACATGCTCTCTGCTCATCAGCCCTTTGAAACCTATCCGGCGCTGATCCGCCAGGCGGCCTCGGAAGCCGGTGGCGTGGCACAGGTAGCGGGCGGTGTGCCGGCGATGTGCGACGGTGTCACCCAAGGGCAGCCCGGAATGGAGCTCTCGCTCTTTTCGCGCGACGCCATCGCCATGGCAGCCGGCATCGGCCTCAGCCACAACATGTTCGACGCAGCCGTCTATCTCGGTGTGTGCGACAAGATTGTACCGGGCCTGATGATTGCAGCGCTCACCTTCGGGCACCTGCCGTCTGTCTTTATTCCGGCGGGGCCGATGACCTCGGGCCTGCCGAACGACGAGAAGTCGCGCATCCGTCAGCTCTATGCGGAGGGCAAGGTCGGTCGCGCGGAACTGCTCGAAGCCGAATCCAAGTCCTATCACGGCCCCGGCACCTGCACCTTTTACGGCACGGCCAATTCCAACCAGATGCTGATGGAGATCATGGGCTTCCACCTGCCCGGCGCCTCCTTCATCAATCCGGGCACGCCGCTGCGCGACGCGCTCACCAAGGAAGCGGCGAAGCGAGCACTCGCCATCACCGCGCTCGGCAACGAGTTCACGCCGGCCGGCGAAATGATCGACGAGCGGTCGATCGTCAACGGCGTGGTTGGCCTGCATGCGACGGGCGGTTCGACCAACCACACGATCCATCTCATCGCCATGGCGCGTGCGGGCGGCATACAGCTCACCTGGCAGGATATCTCGGAACTCTCCGACATCGTGCCGCTGCTCGCCCGCGTCTATCCGAACGGGCTTGCCGATGTGAACCACTTCCATGCTGCCGGCGGCATGGGTTTCCTGATCAAGCAGTTGTTGAAGGCCGGCTACCTGCATGACGATGTACGCACTGTCTATGGCCAGGGTCTCGCTGCCTACACGATCGATCCAAAGCTTGCCGATGACGGTACCGTGCATCGCGAGCCGGCAGCGGAGGTCAGCGCCGATCCCAAGGTTCTGACCACCATCGACAAGCCTTTCCAGGCGAATGGCGGATTGAAGATGCTGACCGGCAACCTCGGCAAGGCCGTCATCAAGATCTCGGCGGTGAAGCCTGAACGGCACGTTGTTGAGGCTCCAGCGATCGTCTTCAACAACCAGCAGGAACTGCAGGACGCCTTCAAGGCCGGCAAACTGGAAAAGGACTTCGTTGCTGTCGTCCGCTTCCAGGGACCGAAAGCCAACGGCATGCCAGAACTGCATCGCCTGACGCCGCCGCTGGGGGTTCTGCAGGATCGTGGTTTCAAGGTGGCTCTGGTCACGGACGGGCGTATGTCGGGCGCATCCGGCAAGGTACCGGCCGCGATCCATGTGACGCCCGAGGCCGTGGATGGCGGAGCGATTGCCAAGATCAAGGATGGTGACATGGTGCGGCTCGATGCCGTGGCCGGCACCTTGGAAGTGCTGGTTGATACGGCCGAATTCGATGCCCGACCGTTGGCGACGACCAATCTCGAGGACAACGAGTTCGGCATGGGGCGCGAGCTGTTTGCGAGCTTCCGCCGGATTTCGGGACCGGCAGACCAAGGCGCCAGCGTTCTGTTCTGACCGGCGCTTTGTGCTTCATTTTCTCAAGGGGCCGCGAGAAATCGCGGCCTTTCCTGTCTATTAAAAGTGACACCGCCGACCAAATTGTGTCCACGGGAGCATTTACTTTAACACATTCGACACTTCTAATTTTGTATATCTTGAAGCAGAAACAAACGCGATATCAACAAGATGTACAAGCAGACGACCTTGCCACACGCATCATCGCCTTTTGTCTACCTTTTGAGCGCGGTCCGGTTTCTTAGAGAGGAAATTGGCAGAAGGACCAAGGCACTATGTTTGGAATCTCCAGCAGCAGTCGCGCACAACTCGAATCCCTTGAGGTCATTACCGCAAACATCATGATTGCGGACGAGAAGCTCAATATCAGGTACATGAATACGGCCACGCGGGCCTTGCTCAAGGAAGCGGAGAGCGATCTCAAGAAGGAATTGCCGCGTTTTGACTTCGACAAGCTGATCGGCAGCAATATCGACATCTTTCACAAGAACCCGTCTCACCAGCGCAACATGCTGGCAAGTCTCAAGAACCAGCACAAGGCGACGATCTGGGTCGGCCACCGGGCTTTCGACCTGATCGTCACGCCTTTGAAGACTGGCGGCAAGACGACCGGCTTTGTCGTTGAATGGGCCAATGCCAAGGAGCGGCTGCAGAACCTCGATTATCAGAACCAGATGGAGGCCATCAGCCGCGTGCAGGCCATCATCGAATTTACGCCGGAAGGCGAAGTGGTCTCGGCCAATCAGAACTTTCTTGATGCCCTCGGCTACCGGATGGACGAGATCAAGGGCAAGCAGCACAGCCTATTTGTCGACCCGGATTATGCGCGCAGCGCCGATTACCAGGAATTCTGGGCTCAACTTCGTGCTGGCAAGTTCCAGGCCGCCGAGTTCACCCGCTACGGCAAGGGCGGCAAGAAGGTCGTCATCAACGCTTCGTATAATCCCATCGTCGATGACCGCGGTCGGGTGACCAAGGTGGTCAAGTTTGCGACCGATGTGACTGAACGCGTTCATGCGGTTGATACCATCGGGGACGCGCTGGGGCGTCTGGCACAGGGGGATGTCAGCTTTACCATCGACAAGCCATTCGCAGCAGACTTCGAAGCACTGCGCACAAATCTCAATGAAGCCATGACGCAACTCGCGACCACGCTTGGCGCAGTTGCCCAGTCCACCGATCAGATCGACAGCGGCAGCCGCGAAATCAGCTCCAGCGCCGAGGATCTGTCGAAGCGAACGGAGCAGCAGGCGGCATCGCTGGAGGAGACGGCTGCGGCTCTCGACCAGATCACCGTCAACGTCAACAACGCGTCGAAGCGCGCCGAGGAAGCCCGTCACGCGACGCAGGCCGCCGATACCAGCGCCACCCGTTCGGGCCAGATCGTGGCTGACGCAGTTGGCGCGATGGCGCGCATCGAGCAGTCGTCGAACCAGATCTCCAACATCATCGGCGTGATCGACGAGATTGCCTTCCAGACCAATCTTCTGGCGCTGAACGCCGGCGTCGAGGCTGCGCGTGCCGGTGAGGCAGGCAAGGGCTTCGCTGTTGTTGCCCAGGAGGTGCGTGAGCTCGCTCAACGCTCCGCTCAGGCAGCGAAGGAGATCAAGGAGCTGATCCGAAACTCATCCGAAGAGGTCAAAAACGGCGTCAAACTGGTCAGCGAGACAGGCGAAGCGCTGAAGACGATCCAGGACAACATCGTTGCGGTGAACGACCATATGCAGGCGATCGCGAGCTCGGCACGCGAACAGGCAACGGGCTTGTCCGAAGTGAACTCGGCCGTCAACCAGATGGACCAGGTGACCCAGCAGAATGCCGCGATGGTCGAGGAATCGAATGCGGCGAGTGCAACCCTGGCAACGGAGACGCAGCGCCTGCGCCAGTTCATCTCGCGCTTCACCCTCGGCCGGTACTATACCGGCAAACAGGCACCCGCCACAGTCACCCACACTCCGGCGCGAAGCCATGCCCCGGGGGTTCCGACGACCGCACCACGTCAGGCTCCGTCGCGCCCAGCTCAAACGCAGGGCAATGCCGCCTTGAAGCAGGACGAGTGGCAGGAATTCTGAGCCAAGAACATGTCGCGCCCATTTTTGTGGGCGCGACCGGCATTCAAGGTCTTGGGGCTTTGGCGAAGCCCTTGCCGAGGATCGGACCTGTCGGCCTGCCCGTGGGAGATCCTCCAAGCGGTTCGACGGTGATCTCGTAGAGCTGCTCTTCGAGGGGGCCAGGCAGCGAGGGGCCCTCGACGGTCACCGTGCGCCAGCCGTCGAGCACACCGAGCGAAACGGGACCCATTTCTGGAGACGGTAAAGTCCAAAGCTGCAATGACCGGTCTGCCGCCACCGACACGTCCGACAGCGGAGTCACTTTCGCGGTGTCATTACCGAAGTCCTCGATCATCACGACGGGTTCGCCCTCGGCATTCATCAGAATGGCAATGACCTGCGGTTCCGCGCGCCCCAGAAGCGCATAGGCGAGTGCCGCAACAAGCAGGAGCGAGGCAGCCAGAGCCGAGACGCCCAAACCACGCCACCAGCCGAGGCGGTTGTCGTTGGTGGCCTGCCGGTAAGGCGGCTTTGAAGTGGTCCGGTCCTGCGGCCCCAGGCTCGCCTCTATGCGGGACCAGAGATCTTCCGACACGGCAGCTGTCGGCCCGACGAGGTCAAGCTCCAGGAAGCGGTCGCGTGCTTCGCCGACGGCTCGGGCGAGGTTTGCGTCGATCTCCAGTTGCGCTTCCAAGGCATGGCGATCCGCATCTTCCAGCAGTCCCAGGACATAGGCATCCACACGCTCGGCTTCCGTCTGCCAGATGCTCATGCCATGCACTCCCTCAAGGCTGTGAGCGAACGGCGAATCCAGGCTTTCGCCGTCCCCAGCGGCAGTTTCAGCCGCCCGGCGATCTCGCCATGACTATAGCCGGAGACATAGGCCATGATCACCGTCTTGCGGCGCAAACCGTCAAGCCGCGCCAGGCAGGTGCGCAACCGGCTGGAGGTATCGAGCTGATCGAAGAGATCAGCATACAGACCGTCTGCGCTTTCCTCCTGCAGGCGTTCAAGACTGTTATCTTCGGTTAGCTGTTCCCGACCACCGTCACGGAGGGCGTTCAAGGCACGGGAACGGACGATCGAATAGATCCAGCCTCGCGGAGAACCGCGCCCCGGCTCGTATTGCCAAGCCTTGTTCCATATCTGCAGGAAGGCTTCCTGGACAATCTCTTCTGCCAGATCATGGCGGCGCAGGATGCGCTCGGCCACCGTAACCATACGGGGGGCCTCGCTTTCGTAAATTGCCGCCAGCCCCTTGCGATCTCCCGCAGCGCAAGCCTTCAGCGCCGCTCCGAGCTCGTCTTGCCCATTCCCCATCCAGCGTCCTTCCAAGATCCTGTGCGGTAAGTAGCTCACGCGCTGGGTTTGGCAACCTGCCCAGGCTGCGTCTTTTGCAGCGCCGCTGATCGTCATCGTCAGATCCATGATCTGTCTCCTTCGTCCAGAAGACACGGCAGGTTCGAAATCGGATGCAGAAAAAAATCTTTTGGTGCCTGCATCCAAACAGCGTTCGCCGGGTGTCCAGAGGTCAGGAGGCACCAGACGGTGTCGCCGTTCACGTCAAAACGGGAGAGTTCTCATGACCAGTATCCGTATTCTCAGCCTTGCTGCAGCCACCGCACTTACAGCCTTCGGAGCTCAGGCCGGCCAGGTCGTTGGTCTCGCAGGCGACAAGACCCTCGTCATGTTCGACACGGCAAAACCCGAGATCAGCAAATCGATGGAGGTTACCGGCGTCGACCGCCTGGTGGGCATCGACTACCGTCCAGCCAACCAGACCATTGTCGGCGTGACCGCGGACAATGTGATCGTGACGATCGATCCGCAGACCGGAGCGGCCACCGAGTTGGCCAAGATGGACAAGCCGCTGGAGATCACCGACGCGCCAGTGGTCGTGAACTTTAACCCGGCTGCTGACCGGCTGCGCTACATGACTGGCACCACAAATCATCGCGTCCATCCAGACACTGGCGAAGTCACCGTCGACGGTAGCCTTGCCTTCGAAGAGGGAGACATGCACAAGGGCGAAACGCCCAATACGGTCGCGGCTGCCTACACGAACTCGATGGGCAAGCCGGAAAAGACCGCGATGTACAACATCGACGCGACGATCGGTGCGCTGATCCAGCAGACCAAGCCGAACGACGGCACGCTGAAGGCGATCGGCAAGCTGGGCATCGACGGAAATCCTCAGTCCTACGCATTTGACATCGAAGCGGGCGCCGACGGCAAGAATACCGCCTGGCTTGTCGCCGACAGCACACTCTACACGGTCGACCTGGAAACGGGTGCCGCAACGAAGGCCGGCGATATCACTGGTGCATCTGACACGATCAAGTCGATCACCGTCATCCCGGCCATGTAAGCCGAACGTTCACAGAGAAAGCGGCCGGTGAAGCACCGGGCGCACCATACCGAAGGGCCTCCGTGATGACGTCGCGGAGGCCTCGTCGTCAGAGCATTGCCATGTATTTTGGCAGTTCCCGCATGCTGGGGACGACAATGAGGGTATGCACGTGACCGCGCTTGAAGGCGTTCAGGAAGCGATTGTAATCTTCGAAGACCACGCAGCCGGAGCTATCGCCGCGACGACGCAGCAGATAGGTGTGCGTCAGGAAGCCGTCGCGATTGTACATCTTCGCATCGCCGACCGGGTTCATGCGGATCGCCTCGATGCCATGGAAACGGGCCTCTCGCATGCGCAGTTTGTAGACGTTGGGCGGAGTCGGGCCCATGTTCTTCACATGCACGAATTTCGGATTGTCGCGCATGTGACCGCGACCGGAATGGGCCCGCAGTTTCTCGCCGGTGGGCATGTGCACCACCGCATCCTCGATCACATAGACGGCAATGCGGCTGCCCGGACCCGGCAGGCTATTCTTACGCTGGAAGATGCCCCCTGCCCCGTCATCCGTCGTCACGGTATTATCCGGCTTGGCATAGGCCAGCATGTTCATGAGCGTCTTTTTCTTCGGCTTCTCCCGGCTTTCGGCAACGGCCGGAGCTTCGGGTGCCGGTACGCGCTCCACGCGTGGCTTGGCCTGCGGCTTGCTATCGGGCACCGGGCCGTCACTCGGAAGGGTGGCGTGATCCTCGGCTCGCGGCTCAGAAAGCAGTTCCTGGAAGGGCTCTTCGCGGGGATCGGCCGCCGCCATCATTTCTGGGGCGGAAGGCACGGCCGCATAGCCGAGTGCCACGGGTGTTGCGGCTGTCGCCTCGCGAGAAATGGAGGCCGTGGCGATGGGATCGATGTCATCGATCTTGCTGCGGCGCTCATGGGCGGCTGTCGCCAGCGCCGCCTGCTGGCGACTGGCTTCGGCCTTGGCCAGCGCATCGCGCAGGACGGCCAGGGACTGGCTGTCCGTCATGCTTTCGACACGGGCGAGCAGCAAGCGGTCGGATTTGTCGACCTCGGCAAGCCGCATTGCGGCCGGCAGCATCAAGAGACCAAGATGGTCGGTCGCAGCGATCGCCTCGGCAAAGCGGTTGCGCATCTCGTCCAAGGCCGCAAAATCGGCCGAGGGCGCTCGTGCGGCGGAGCCCGCGAAAGGCTTAGACAGGGCAAGATCCGGCTTCGGCAGGCTGTGACCTGCGATCGCGGGCGCTTCGATGGTGGAGGATGAAAGCCCCTTAAACACGGCGAGGCTCGCTGTACCCCAGAAGAGGCAGGCCAGGCTGATGCCCAGGACCGTCGGCAGACTGGAGCCGCGCGTCTTTCTGCGCGACTTCATCGTTTGTACGGCGACGCCATTGCCGCCGGTGACCTTACGGGTCGAGGACGCCATTTTACTGAACTCGCTTACCAAGAACTCTGGGAGCCGTCCGCCTAACAACAGAAGCCGGCTTTACTGGGACAGGGTTGTGGCAATGCCGTCCTGTCGACTGCCCTAAAGAATGAAGAAGTTTGGTAACCAAGAGGTTTACGCGCGGCGATTTATGTCACATTCCGCGACGAAGCCGAGACAGTTTCAGACGTGACGGGTTAATCCACCATCGACCTTCAGATTCTGGCCGGTGATATAGGCCGCTCCCTCGGAGGCCAGGAAGGCAATGGTGGCAGCGATCTCCTCGCTGGTGCCATAGCGCTTCATGGGCACGCCATCGCGCCGCTCCTCTGTTGCTGGCAGACTGTCGATCCAGCCGGGGAGGACATTGTTCATCCGGATATTCTCCGCCGCATAGGTGTCGGCGAAGATCTTGGTGAAGGAGGCGAGCCCGGCACGGAAGACTGCGGAGGTCGGGAACATCGATGATGGCTCGAAAGCCCAGGCGGTGGAAATGTTGATGATGGCCCCGGATTTCTGAGCCTGCATGATGGGCGTGACGAGGCGGGTCGGGCGGATGACGTTCAGCAGGTAGACATCCATGCCTTTCGCCCATTGCTCGTCGGTGATCTCGAGGATCTGGGCGCGGGGGCCATGGCCGGCGCTGTTCACCAGCACGTCAACGCGCCCATAGCGCTCCATGGTGCCGTCGACGAGACGTGCCAGATCATCGGGCGACTGGTTCGAGCCGGTGACGCCGAAACCTTCCAATTCGGCTGCCAGCGCCTCCCCCTTGCCAGAGGAGGATAGGATCGCGACCTTGAAGCCGTCGGCCGCAAGGCGGCGTGCCGCCGCTGCACCCATTCCGCTTCCACCCGCAGTAACAATGGCAACCTTCTGACTGGACATGTCTGTTCTCCCTCTGATCTGCCGGGAAGATCAAAGGTCCAGCCGCATATGTCCAGTCAGAAATGCTGAAGGCCGGTGCAGCATCTGCCACACCGGCCTTCCGAAATTGGGTACGATCAGCTTACCAGCTACGGACGTCGAGCACGCGATCCTTATGCGCCGGATGCGTCGAGAACACGAAAATTCGGTCGAGTTCCTTCTGCGTCAGCAGACGCAGGAAACGGATCTCTGCCGTGTTGTTGGCAAAGGTCTTCATCAGCACGGCGCCGACCTTGTTGATGCGCGCATCCGGAATGTCGAGATAGAACTGCTTGGGGAGATTCACCTGGGTGATCAGGCCGATCACCGCGCCGCTCAGGGATATGCGAAGCACATCGCAACGGCGCGCCGCCACGTGGGTCATGCCGTTTTCGGTGTATTCCAGGCGCCCGGCATTCATCGTGTCCTCCATACGATACCGGTTCTCCCGATCGTACATGAAGGATTCCTCCTTCTTCAGGAAATGAGATCCGCCACCTGCCGCTCTCATCGTTTATGCCCTCGTCCTTTTGTCAGTTCTTGTGGGCAAAAATCTAGCAGCGACAGCTTAACAGTCGGTGTGGGCCGAAGTCTCATTCCTGACAGCAAGAGGCCCTGTCATCGATAGGGATAACAGGGCCTTAAGGAGGGCGTTGGACGAGGTTCAGCGACGGTAGGTCTGACCGTCGGCATCGAAGAGGTGAAGCTTGGTCTTGTCCGCCGAGAAGCGCAGCTTCTGGCCCTTTTTCACATCAACGATGCCGGGCAGCTTGACCACGACCGGCTCATCTTCGACCGGACCCTTGACGTAGAGAAGCGTGACTTCGCCCAGCGCCTCGACAATTTCGACATTGCCCTCGAAGAGGAAGTCGTCGCCGGTCGAGATCGCGAGGTCTTCCGGACGCACGCCGAAGCTTGCGGTCTTGCCCTGCTCCGTCGCAGCCGTCTGCAGATCGACGCTTACTTCCGAGCCATCCTTCAGCTTGATCCGGGTCGTATCGCCCGTGCCGATGACCGTCACCGGCATGATGTTCATGGCGGGTGAGCCGATGAAACGGGCGACGAAGAGGTTTTGCGGGCGTTCATAAAGCTCAAGTGGAGGCCCGACCTGCTCGATCCGGCCGGCCGAGAGAACAACGATCCGGTCCGCCAGCGTCATGGCCTCGACTTGGTCATGGGTGACGTAGATCATCGTCGTATCGGCCATCTGCTCGTTGAGCTTGGCGATCTCGATGCGGGTCGCAACGCGCAAGGCGGCGTCGAGGTTGGACAGCGGCTCGTCGAACAGGAAGACCTTGGGGTTGCGGCAGATGGCGCGACCGATCGCAACACGCTGCCGCTGACCACCCGACAGCGCCTTGGGCAGGCGATCGAGATAGGGGCCAAGCTGCAGGATGTTGGCGGCAGAACGAACGCGGCGATCGATCTCTTCCTTGCTCTCACCGGCGATGCGCATGCCGAAGGCCATGTTGTCGTAGACCGTCATATGCGGATAGAGCGCATAGGACTGGAAGACCATGGCGATGCCCCGCTTGGAAGGGGGCACATCGTTGACGAGTTGACCGTCGATGTAGAGTTCACCGCCGGTGATGTCCTCAAGGCCTGCAATCATGCGCAGCAGCGTGGACTTGCCGCAGCCTGACGGGCCGACGAAGACCACGAACTCGCCTTCCTTGATCTCCAGATCGATGCCGTGCAGGACCTTGACCTGCCCGTATGCCTTGCGGATATCCTTGAGAACCAGACCCGTCATGCTTTCCTCCCCTGTCAGGCGTGGCGCGCGAAATACGCGCCCCAAGCCGGCAATTCTACCTTGTTATCGTTGACTGCACTCTCGAAGCCATGGCCGTCGAGCGCGACCCAATCACCGGTGGGCAGTGCAATCGAAGCCGGCTCGGCCTTCATGTTGAACAGGCAGAGCAGCTTTTCGTTGCCGAAGGCGCGGGTATAGACGAGTTGATCCTCACCGGCCTCATGGAATGTGATGTCACCCTTCGCGAAAGCGGGGTGCTGACGACGGAAAGCGAGGAACCGGCGATAGTGCTCAAGCACCGTCTCCGGCCTTCCCTGCTGAGTGCTGACCGCATGCAGGACATGCTCGACCGGGATCGGCAGCCATGTCTTGGCCGCTGTCGAGAAGCCTGCCTGAGCGGAATGGCTGTCCCACACCATGGGCGTACGGCACCCGTCGCGGCCCTTGAATTCCGGCCAGAACTGGATGCCATAGGGATCCTGCAGATCTTCGAAGGCAATATCGGCCTCGGTGAGGCCGAGTTCCTCGCCCTGATAGATGCAGACCGAGCCGCGCTGGGTGAGCAGCAGGGCCGATATCATCTTCGCATAGGCTTCGCGATCCAGGACGTTTGCGCCCCAACGGCTCACATGGCGCACAACATCGTGGTTCGAAAAGGCCCAGCAGGCCCAACCTTCTGGCGCGGCCGCTGCAAAGGCATTCTGCGTGTTGCGCACGATTTCCGGCGTCAGAGGCTCTGGCGCCAGGAATTCGAAGGCGTAGCACATCTGCATCTTGTCGTTGCCGGAGGTGTATTCGCCGACGATCTCCAGACCGCGCTGACTGTCACCCACCTCGCCCACCGCGGCAATCGCCGGATACTCGTCGAGCAAAGCGCGGAAGCGCTTGAGGAAGGCGATGTTTTCAGGGCGGTTCTTGTCGTAGATGTGTTCCTGGAAGTTATAGGGATTGACCGCAGGCGCAGTCGAGGCGTTTCGGCGCTCGGGAGCGAGCGGCGGATTATCCCGCAGTTCCTTGTCGTGGAAGTAGAAGTTGATCGTGTCGAGGCGGAAACCGTCCACGCCGCGATCCAGCCAGAAACGCGTGGCGGCGAGCAGCGCGTCCTGCACCTCCGGATTGTGGAGATTCATATCCGGCTGCGAAGTCAGGAAGTTATGCAGATAATACTGCATGCGGGTCGGGTCCCACTGCCAGGCCGAACCGCCGAAGATCGAGAGCCAGTTGTTCGGTGGCGAGCCATCGGGCTTGGGATCAGCCCAGACATACCAGTCGGCTTTTGGGTTGACGCGGCTTGACCGGCTTTCGACGAACCAGGGGTGCTGGTCCGACGAGTGGGACATGACCAGATCGATCATGACGCGGATACCGAGGCGATGCGCCTCGGCGATCAGACCGTCGAAATCCGTCAAGGAACCAAACATCGGATCGACGTCGACATAGTTCGAGACGTCGTAGCCGAAGTCCTTCATGGGGGACGTGAAGAAGGGCGAGATCCAGATCGCATCTGCGCCAAGGTCGGCGATGTGCGACAGACGAGCCGTGATGCCCTTCAGGTCGCCGATGCCGTCGCCGTTGGAGTCCTGGTAGGAGCGCGGGTAGATCTGGTAGATCACCGCGCCGCGCCACCAGTCCTTGTCGGGCGTCATGACGGGATTCGAATCTGCACTCATTTAGATATTCCTGTTGGCTTAGTCTCAGATCCCGGCGTCAACCACCCTTGACCGAACCGGCAAGGAGGCCACGCACGAGATAGCGTTGCATGAAGAAGAAGACGAGGAGCGGCACGGCAATCGACACGAAGGCCGCCGTGGCCAGAATTTCCCAGTTGCCACCGCGCGTCCCGAGCAGTTCCACGATCTGGTTCGTCATGACCGTCGTCTCGCCGGTCGCATCGATCAGGAAGACCTTGGCGACAAGCAGGTCGTTCCAGGTCCAGAGGAACTGGAAGATGGCGAAGGAAGCCAGAGCCGGGAAGGAGAGCGGCAGGATGATGCGGGTGAAGATCTGGAAGTCGGTCGCACCGTCGACCTTGGCGCATTCGATGATGTCACGCGGAAGGCCGACCATGTAGTTGCGCAAGAGGTAGATGGCGAGTGGCAGTCCGAAGCCGGTATGGGCGAGCCAGACACCGAGATAGCCCTTACCAATGCCGATCGACAGATGCAGGCGCAAAAGCGGGATGAGCGCCAGCTGTAATGGCACGACGAGGAGCGCCACCACGGCTGCAATCAGCAGCGCGCGTCCGGGAAACTCCATCCAGGCCAGAGCATAGGCCGCGAAGGCGGCAATGACGATCGGTATGACGGTCGCCGGGATCGTCACGGTGAGCGTGTTGAAAAAGGCTTTCGCCATGGAGTCCGTCGTGGAGCCGGAGAAGAGCACAGTCTCATAGTTGTCGAGCGTGAACTTCGGTGGCAGTTCGGCGGTGACGAAGATGCGGTCGCCACGGCTGCCGGTCATTTCGACGTCACTTTCCAGGCGATAGTCACCGTTTGACTGGACTGTCACGCGGGCACTGTCGCCCATGGGCGCGGTCGCCCCAGGCTCATACTCGTTGATGGCGCGCGAGGTCGTGCCCCAGGCGGAGATTTCAGCGTTCGCCGAAGCGCCGCCTTCACTCAGCACATTGCCTTCGATAACCCAGAGATTTCCCTCCTGCCGCTGGGTCGAGGGCGCTGCCGTTCTCAACACAAGGTTCTGCTCCTGCGAGAACAGCGAACTCCACCAGCCGCTGGTGGCGATCTGGTCTGCCGTGCGGAAGGAGGAGATGAAGAGGCCCGTCGTCGGAAGCAGCCACAAGATGACCAGCGCGGCTACCGAGAGGTGGACGGCCCAGACGAGACCGGATTTCTTTCCTGCGATCTTTGCCATGGTCCCGCCTCCCCTCAGCGCATTTCTTTTCGAGCGTTGTAGACGTTCCAGACCAGGATCGGCAGCACGAGCAGCATGATGACCATGGCACTGGCCGAGCCGATACCCCAGTCATTGGCTCTGAACAGCTTGTCGAACATGTAGTTGGCGAGGACCTGGGTCTCCCACTGGCCGTTGGTCATCGCAAACACGATGTCGAAGACCTTGAGCACGACGAGCGTGATCGTGGTCCAGACGACGACCACGGTTCCCATGATCTGCGGAATCTTGATCTTGAAGAAGATCTCGAAGTCATTGGCGCCGTCGATGACGGCAGCCTCGATCGTCTCCTCCGGGATGCCGCGCAGGGCAGCCGAAAGGATGACCATGGCAAAGCCCGTCTGGATCCAGATCAGCACCACCATCAGGAAGAAGTTGTTCCAGAAGGGGATGGTGAGCCAGGTCTGCGGCTGGCCATAGGGATAGTCGAAGGTCAGTACGGAATAGGTGGAGAGCAGAGCGCGGTAGCAGAGCCAGGCGCCCGCAAGGGTGAGTGCGACCCGCACGACCACGCCGAACTTTGAGCTTCCACCATGGTATCCAACGCCGCCGGTGAGCGGGCGCAACAATTGATAAATGCCGTAGACCACAAAAGCCACGAAGGCCAGAAGCAGCAGCGCCGGAAGCACGCGCAGCACCAGCACCGAATCCCAACCGCCATCGAAGGAGAGCCACATCGCATTCAGGATGCCGATCTGCTCCTGGCCCGCAGGGCGCGTGTCATAGACCAGCTTGAAGATGACGGATGCACCGACGAAGGAGATCGCCATGGGCATGAAGATCAGCGATTTCGCGATATTGCCCCAGGAGATTCGGTCGGTCAGCTGAGCCGCGAGCAGGCCGAATGCGGTGGACGCCGCCGGGACGACGGTCAGCCACAGAAGATTGTTGCTGATCGCTTCCCAGAACTTTCTCTCGCCCAGCATCCGCTCGTAATTGGCGAGACCGACAAAGGCGCCGCCAGCATTACGGCTGGTCAGTGACAACCAGAGCGAGGCGATGACCGGATAGACCAGATACAGGCCGAGGGCCACGATGGCCGGAAACAGGAACAGCCAGGGGCGGATCATATTGGCGCGATTGATGTTGCGCCCGGCATGCTCTCCCTTGGCGGGGAACAGAACCCTGTCGATGAACATGTTCGACAGATAGAAATAACCGATACAACCACCGACGCCGATGATGATCGTGATCAGAGCCTGCAACGCTGGATTCATGATGGTTCCCCCCTCCGCATGCCTTCTGATTATTTTGTGCGAGCGCCCGGACCCGATGGCCCGGACGCTCGTGAGGCATTTCTGCTCTGCGGCAGATTACTTGATGCCGTCCCAGGACGTCTGGATCGACTTTGCAACATCTTCGGCAGACTTGCCACCAACAAAGTCGACCATACCGGTCCAGAAGCTGCCAGCGCCGACGGCACCGGGCATAAGGTCGGAACCGTCAAAGCGGAAAGTGGTCGCCTGCAGCAGGATGTCGTTCATCTTGCGAACGGTCGGGTCCGTGAAGACTTCCGGGTTCACGCCCTTGTGCGGGGTGAGGAAGCCCTTCTGGGCCATCCAGACTTCGTGGGCGATCGGCGACTTCAGGAACTCGATGAAGGCGCGAGCAGCCTTGCTGTCCTTAGTGATGGTGAAGGTGGTGCCTGCACCGAGGACCGGGCTGCCGAGATCCTTTTCAGCATAGGCCGGGAAGTAGAAGAAGTCCGCATCTTCACCGACAACCGTACCTTCAGGGAAGAAGGAAGGGATGAAGGACGCCTGGCGGTGCATGTAGCACTGCGGCGGCGACGCGAAGAGACCCTTCGGGCTGTCGCGGAAATCGGTCGATGCGACCGCACCGGCGCCACCGACGACGAACTTGTCGTTCTTGGCGAACCAGCCGAATTCGTTGATGGCGTTGACGACAACCGGATCGTCGAACTTCATCTCGTTGGAGACCCACTTGTCGTAGTCCTCAGGCGATGCCGTGCGCAGCATCATGTCCTCGACCCAGTCGGTAGCCGGCCAACCGGTGGCAGCACCCGAGCCGAGACCGATGCACCACGGCGTACCACCGTCGGCGACGATCTTCTCGGTCAGAGCCTTCAGCTCTTCCATCGTCTTCGGCACTTCATAGCCGGCATCTTCGAAGTTCTCCGGCGAATACCAGACAAGCGACTTCAGGTCGGTCTTGAAGGGGAAGCCGTAGAAGGCCTTGTTGCCGTCCTTGCCGGTATAGGTTCCGAGATCGACCCAGGACTGACCCGCGGCGTAGTTGTCCTTCAGCCAGGATGCATTCTCAGCACCGAGATCGGTGAGGAAGCCGCGCTTGGCCATGTCGGATGCGAGACCCGGCTGCGGGAAGATCGATATGTTCGGTGCAGAGCCGGCTTCGAGGTCGACGACGACCTGCTGCTCAAAGCTGTCGGAGCCGGTGTAACGAACGTCAGCGCCGGTCGCTGCGGCGAAATAGGCCAGAACGCTCTCAACGAGCACCTGGTCCGGACCCAGCCAGGGGCCGAAAACCGTGATCTGTTCGCCGTTGAGCTGCGTCTTCTTCAATTCTTCGAAGCTTGCCCAGTTGAACTTGGCGTCCTCACCCGGAGCGAATTTCAATTCCTGCGCGGCAACAGAGCCGGCGACCAGCGCGGCAGCCGCCACGGTCATCAAAAACATCTTCTTCATGTGATTTACCTCCCATCACATCGGACGGCCAAACGTCCTTGGTCTGCGCGTTTTCCTCAAAGCGCTTTGGCCCCTATTTCATCACATTGGGTTCCACACTGAGTCAAGCGCTTTTCTGGCTCTGCCGCATTTCGACGCAATCCTCTGCGCATCCGGCAGCATCTGCATTGATTTACGGCATTTTTCTCTTGTCGTCGCCCGGCCCTCTGCGCCATAGTCGAAGCGCTTTGGCCGAACGTAGAGGGGGACGACGGCCCGGCAAGGGAGAGGAAGCCTGCAGTGAACCTGAAAGAATTGTCGCAGATGCTTGGCCTGTCGCAGACGACGATCAGCCGGGCACTCAATGGCTATCCGGAGGTCAACGAGGAGACCCGGCGACGGGTACTTCAGGCCGCCAAGGAAACCGGCTATAGGCCGAACCGGGCAGCCCAGCGGCTCGCCACCGGGAAAGCCGGATCTATTGGCCTGATCATGCCGATTTCGCCCGGCCACAGCTCGGACATGCATTTCGCGGAGTTCCAGAGCGGGCTCGCAGAGGCCTCGATCGTTCACGACTTCCACTTTGTCATCATGCCGTCGCGTGCCGAGGATGAGGAACAGGCCATCCGCTGGCTCGTAGCGAGCGGCAGCGTTGACGGGTATTACCTCGCCTATGTGCGCGAGAAGGATCCGCGCATCGCGATGGCGAGATCGCTCTCCCTGCCCTTCATCGTCCATGGGCGATCTTTGGGACTGGAACTCGATTATCCGTACCTTGACGTGGACAACGAAGGCGCATTCTACGATGCGACACGTTTCCTGCTGCAACTTGGGCATAAGCGCATTGCGCTCCTGAACGGCCCGGGCGATCTCGACTTTGCTCATAGACGCCGGCTCGGAACCGAGAAGGCGCTGGCGGAGAAGGGCCTGCTCCTTGATCCTCGACACACCCGCCACAGCTTCATGGGCGATGAGCAGGGGTATCGGGGGATGAAAGAGATCCTGATGGGAGCGGACCGACCGACCGCGGTTCTTTGCGCCAGTACGGTTCTGGCACTTGGCGCGGTCAGGGCGATGAACGAGTTCGGGCTCAAACTCGGGGCGGACATCTCGCTGATTGCGCATGACGATGAACTGCCGCTCTTGAAGCCGGAAAATTTCTCGACCCCACTGACGACGACACGTTCGTCGCTGCGAGCAGCCGGAAAGCGGGTCGGTGAGCGCCTGATCTCGATGATCAACCAGAGCGGCCCCGCAGCGCCCGAACAGGAATTGTGGAAGGTTGAACTGGTGGTCCGCGCCTCGACCGGGCCGGCTCCTGCCTGACCCGGTTGCGCCGCAGACCGCGCGTCAGAAGCTCGGCGCCACGATCCCCGCGCGGCGATGGGCAGCAATCACGGTGTTGGCCATGAGCATGGCAATGGTCATAGGACCCACACCGCCCGGAACCGGCGAGATGGCCTTCGCGACTGGCTTGCATTCGGCAAAGGCGACATCGCCAACCAATTTGAACTTGCCCTCGCCTTTTTCTGGTGCAGCCACGCGGTTGATGCCGACATCAATGACCGTTGCACCCGGCTTCAGCCAGTCGGCCTTGACCATCTCGGCCCGGCCGACGGCAGCGACAAGGATGTCCGCCTGACGGGCGAGTTCCGGAAGGTCGCGGCTGCGCGAATGGCCGATGGTGACAGTCGCATTGGCGTTGAGCAGGAGCTGCGCCATCGGCTTGCCGAAGAGGTTCGAGCGGCCGATAACAAGGGCATTGAGGCCCGACAGGTCGTTGCCGTGGATCTGGCGCACCAGGATCATGGCGCCAGCCGGCGTACAGGAAAGAAGCCCGGTCTTCAGATCGCCGGTCGCGAGCTTGCCGGCATTGACGATATGCAGTCCGTCGACATCCTTTTCCGGCAGGATCGACTGGATGACGGGCTCGCTGTCGAGATGTTTCGGCAGTGGTAGCTGGACCAGAATGCCGTCGATCTGAGGATCGGCATTGAGCGAGGCAACCAGCGCCATCAGCTCCTCCTGCGAGGTCTCCTTAGGCAACGTGTGCTGGATGGAGTTGAAACCGCACTGCTTGGCCATGCGGCTCTTGGCGCCAACATACGCATGGCTTGCCGGATCATCTCCGACGATCACGACCGCGAGCCCTGGCTTGCGGTGGCCAGAGCCTTCCAGCTCCGTTGCTGCTGAGGTTACCGCTTCGATCACCGAAGCAGCGGCGGCCTTTCCATCGATTACCGTGGTCACTGTGCTCAATCCCCGTCTCAACTCGCAGCAAGCTAGCGCCAACGCATCGGCACCATTTGCCTGTCGCCGTCCTATGCTGTCAAATTGCGGCATATTGCAAGGCGGGAATTACCCGGTCTGGCCTCAGGCGAGCGGTGATTTCGGCTGACGCAGACGATGAAACAAGACGTGGGTCAGAAAGACCGGAATGCCCAGCACATAGCGCCGCCAGAGCCGAGAAGGTTCCAGCCAAAGCCGGTAAAGCCATTCGGAGCGCATCCGGCGGATCCAATGGGGCGCGCGGGAAACCCTGCCTGAGACGAAGTCAAGGAGTGCTCCAACACTGATCACAACGCGGGCATGATCCGCCGTCAGGTGTCGATCCACCCATTTTTCCTGCAGCGGAGTTCCCATGGCAACCAGCATCAGGTCGATGCGGGCTTTTTCTATCCGGGCAAGGATCGTTTCCGGGTCCGCCCTGTCGAAATACCCATCGGAAATCTCGACAAATTCGTGCCAAGGCGTGTGCTTGCGGAAGTTCGCGGCTGCAGTCTGCAGAACCTCCGAGGTCGCTCCGAGCAGCCCCACGCGCAACGGCGTCGAGATGAAGGTCAGGGCTGCGGGGACGAAGTCAGTGCCATTCAGATTGGCGGTGAAACGACCACCGTGGAGAAAATGCGCGGCCACATCGACGCCGATGCCGTCTGGCAACACAAGACAGCGGCTCAGAACATCCCGGTATTCAGGATCAGCCACCATGACATTGGCGTTGTTGGCATTGAGGAAGGCGATATGCGTGAAGCCGTGGCGCGAAACCAGCTTCTTTTCCAGAAGTGCCAAGGCGTGATTCCAGCCGAGATCATGGACCGGCAGCCCGAGGATGGGCAGGACGGGGACCGGAGGCTCGAAAGAGTTCTCCGGTGCAACGTCGACCGGTTGTTTCATAGCTGAAGACGAGGAAGCTGGCATGGGTGGGTCCCGAGAATCTAGACCTCAACTACTACCAGCGACAGCTGAAATTCGAATGAAGAACGGCAGGAAAACTTTCGCGTTCCGAGAAGGACTTCATTCACCACACCGGCTGACACCGAACAAGATATGCCAGGTCAGTGCCCCGAAGACGCCGGCTTCTCTTCGATCTTCTCGGCTTCCACCACGGTTGTTTTCGCCATTGGCCCCGGTGCGCCTTCGGCAGCCTTTCGGGCAGCTTCTTTCGAAACATAGTCGAGCTGCTCGATCAGCACCTGATCGACCATGCCTTCGCCCAGCCTGGCGTTCATCTCCGTCTTGATCTTTTCGCGGAAGAGATTGACGTCGAAGGCCGTGACGTTGCCGATGTCGACCATCTTGTTGCCGACGAGCAGGGTGAAGAGCTGATCGGTCATCAGTTCGGTCGTGGGCATGGTCTGCCCCTTGGCCTTTTCCTTGTCCATCATGAAGGAGATACGGGTGAGGAAATAGCCGGTGACATCGCCATTTCCGATCACCGGAATGGTGATCGGCTCACCCCGGATCAACTCCACGGCAGGCTTCTTCGCAACATCATCGCTCGGGCCGGCAGGGGCTGTCGCCAGGTAGATCGAGCCATAGACGGCCCCCAGCGTGACGATACAGACCCAAAGGCCGATTCCGAGTATCTTGCCCATCAGAACTCGCTGAACTGGAACTGTTCCTGAGAATAGGTGCCGTCACCATCCGCATCGCGCACCGCGTTCTTCAGAAGATCGGCGACCGCGCGCACCGCGGCAAGGTGTGCTTCGACGCGGCGTGCATTGATTGCGAGCTTTTCCTTGAGGGCGTGGAGCTGTTCGACATAGTTGACAGCGAATTCACGCGGATCCGTATCCCGGAACAACATCGTCAGTTCGTAAAGGCACCGGCTCTTGTGGGCATTGGACACCTTGAAGTCGAATTCCGGGTCCTTGCCGATCCGCTCATTCTCATTGTCGATGATGCGCTCCAGGCGGCTCAGAACCGTCTTGACGCGGTATTCGCTCGAAACAACTTCCATGAAATTCTGCCCTATCTTCCTAAATTAATCAGTTCTTGTTGTCGGCACCAGCACCCAGGGTGCGGCGTTCCAGATCCGTCACCCAGCTCATCGCCAGACCGCGATCAGTCTCGTCCGTGGTGGCATTCACGCCCTCCTGGCCACGAACGCGCTGCAGCGCCTCGTTGTACATCTGCTGAGCGATACCCACGCCGCCCGACTCAGCAAGCGTGGAACCCAGCTGTTCGGCCATCATGCTCTTCCACATCTCACCGGAATTGCCCTTGCCATAGACTTCCTCGCTCTCGTCCGGGAGCATGCTCTGGACGAAGTTGGTGAGGTAAACGGCCTCGAAATCACGGTAGACCTTCGGCGGCTTGCCGACTTCCTCAAGCCTTTCGGCCGAGGCTTCGATGCGCGCGGCATTGGTGGTGCGGTTCAGAATATCGACGGTCGCACCGAACCCTGCGCCCTTCTCAGCGAGACTGTTCGCAGCAAAGTTGGCGCGGTTGGTCTTCAGTTGTTCCTGGGCGGCTGCAACTTGCGCCGGATCGGCGGCGCGAATCACGTCCAGCACCAGATCGCTCGGAGGAGAAATGGCCACGGTGACATCCTCGTTTATCGTTCGAGGCGACTATCACTCCTGAAGCTTGCTGGAGGCTGGCGTGGCAAATTGCAGGTCGATCAGATCGTAGATGGCATCGTCATCGCGCTCACGTTCCTCGTGGTCACGCGCATCCTTCATGCTGTCTTCCAGACGATCGCCCTTGGCGCGCTCGCGCATCAGCTTCATTTCCTGAACCTGCTGCAGCCCCTGCAACTGCTTGCCAGTGTTGGAGAGGCGATCGAAACGGTCGGCGTAATTCTGCGCGAACAGCCTGTGCAGTGGATCGAGCGAGCCGATCGCGTCCATCACCGTCTCCATCGAACGAGCGTTTTCATCGATGCGCTGGGCAGTGATCCCAAGATCGCTTTCGGCCATGCGCTCCATGTGACGCTGCACGGCGACGAGACGCTTCAGCTTGTCGGATTTCTTCTGCGGTCCCAAGGCGTCCTCGTCAGAAATTGAAGATCATCGGAAAATACTGGGCGAACTGCATCACCATGGCGGCAATGGTGAAATAGACCAACAGCAGGCCGCCGAGCAGAAGATAGGGTGTCGAGATGTAGAAGACGGGCACCTGAGGCGCCAGCTTGTTCACAAGGCCAACCGAGAAGTTGAACATCAAGCCGAAGATCAGGAACGGACTGGCCAAACGCAACATCAGCATAAATGTCTGCGACAGGGTGTCGGTGAGCGTGATCAGCATCTTCTGGCTATCCGGCATCCCGCCCAACGGCATGACCGCGTAGGAATCGACAAGTGCCCGGAACACCACGTGGTGAAAATCCAGCATGAAGAGCAAGAGGAGCCCGCCGAACGAGATGAGGTTGGTCATCTGATTTTCGGAGGTGTCTTCGAGGATATCGCTCGCACCGGGAGTGTTGAGGCCGATCGACATGGAAACCGCAGCGCCTGCAAACTGCAAGCCCAGTACGTAGAGGCGCGGGACCAGCCCATACATGATTCCGATCAGAAGTTCCGCGACAATGACGCCGATCAGTGAGGCCGCCGTGCCCCGCACACTCGGGTAAATCGTATCGAACAGCAGCGGTGTCATCGCCAGGGAAACCGCGAATGCCAGAAAGAAGCGTATTGTCGGTGAAATACGGGCAGAGGAGAAACCCGGAAGGGTCATGATGCAGGCGCCGATGCGACAGAAGATCGCCACCAGTACCAGCACAGTCCCCTGCGGGTCAGCAATCATGAGATGGAGCCCAAAATCTTGATCTCGATGCCCTTGGCGAGTTCCACATGAGAGAGAACCGGCAGCGTGGCAAAGAGTCGTTCGATGATCATGCGCACATAGGACCGTGTTTCGGGCGACGTGACAAGGACGAAGGGCAGGCC
>OGCL01000336.1_pt1 | contig 52816 bp, 42 predicted proteins | sample 1570041 | NCBI WGS metagenome assembly OGCL01 (sample SAMN06266162, study PRJEB24511) | hot springs metagenome | isolation source: Hot spring water | place: South Africa: Limpopo | collected 2015-06-22
TGATTTTGATAGCTTCTAGTTTACACGATTAGAGGCTATCTTTGCAACATGTTTGCTGTCATTCAACACTTCTGGGTTTTGACATCTATAGGATGCGTTGTTTTTTTGATATCTATCTTTAGGATGTGTTGCAGAGTGAAGCCTTGCAATGGGTGCGCCCGCACAGCCAACGCCACTCGCAAGACTGTGCCGAAATCGTGGCAGCGATCTGCCCATCCCAGAGTGCCTGTCTCAATGAGTAGGTTTACTTATTTAAGCCACCGAGACAGCCAGTGCCAGTGCCCTATCTGTTATCTTGTATAAGTATCGGCTCGTGATGTCTAGGCAGAAGCGTTACATCGATTAATCTTGGAATTGCTGCGTATAAAGACGGGCATAATAACGCCCCGCCGCTAACAACTCCGCATGGGTTCCCGACTCCACAATTTGACCATTTTGCAACACCAAAAGCCGATCGGCCCGTCGTACCGTTGCCAAGCGATGGGCAATAATAAACACCGTCCGTTCGCGCATCAACCGTTCCAGCGCCTCTTGCACCAACGCCTCCGACTCCGAATCCAACGCCGACGTAGCCTCATCCAAGATCAAAATCCGGGGATTGAGTAACACCGCCCGCGCGATCGCCACCCGTTGCCGTTGGCCCCCCGACAGGTTAATTCCCCGTTCCCCCACCCAGGTTTGATACCCATCGGGAAACTGGCTAATAAACTGGTGCGCATTCGCAATCCGGGCCGCATATTGCACCGCATCGAGATCAAAACTTGCCTGACCGAACGCAATATTTTGGGCGATCGTGCCCGAAAATAAAATCGTTTCCTGGGGTACAATCCCAATTTGCTGACGCAGACTTGCCAGACTCACCGTGCGAATATCCATCCCATCAATTAAGATCTGCCCCGCCTGGGGATCATAGAAACGGGGTAACAGATTCACCAGCGTCGTCTTCCCCGCCCCCGTCGCCCCCACTAGGGCAATCATCTCGCCCGGAAGCGCCAGTAGGCTCAAGTTGTGCAGGACGGGTACCCCCCCCTGGCTTTGGGGATGGGCGCGATCGTCTTCGAGTGCCCGCAGCCCTTGGGAACCATAGGCAAAACTCACATTGCGATATTCCACCTTGCCCGTGATCGCCGGTAACGCCGGGGCATTGGGCATTTCAATCACGGAGGGTTGGGCATCAAACAACTCAAAAATGCGATCGACCGATGCCTCACTCTGCTTAAACTCGTTGTAATTTTGGGTCACCAGGGAAATCGGGTCAATCAGCAAGGCCGCCGCCGTCACATAGCTGAGAAACCCATCCACACTTAGGTTCCCCTGGGCAATCTGCCAGCCCCCCACCAGCAACAGAAACAGCGCACTCAGGGCTTCAAGAAAGCCAATAATGGGAATCTGGATCGCCTTCAACCGCTCCGTCCGGTACTTTGCCCGTCGGCTGCGCTCTGCCTCAACGCTAAATCGGCGGATTTCATACTCCTCAGCGGCAAAGGCTTTGACCAACCGCACCCCACTGAACACCTCCGTCAGCAGATTTGCCAGGTTGGACACCCGATTCTGGCTCACCCGCGAAAAGCCCCGCAACCGCTCCCCAAACCAGCCAATCAATACCCCCATCACCGGAGCCACGATCAGCGTCGCCAGGGTTAACTGCCAGTTGAGATAGATCATGTAGATCGGAATCGTCACCAACTGGACCACACAGGGGATGAACTGGTGCAGCAGCTTATTAACCACCTCGCCAATGCGATCGATGTCCTCAGTTAAGCGATAGGCCAGATCCCCCGTCGGTGCCGACTCAAAATAGTCAAAATCGAGGCGATGCAGGTGGCGATATACCCGTTTACGCAAATCCAGGGCGATCTGGAGAGCCGCCTTCGCCATGAAGATATCCTGTCCCGTTTGGAAAATCCCCCGCACCAGAAAGACGATCGCCGCCGTCCCTGCCAACCGTCCCACCCCGGCCACATCCCCTTGGCCAAAGGGCGTAGCCAACTGTCCGGCCAGATAAATCAGGAAAAGCGTGGCTAGGACATAGCCACCAATACAGATCAACCCCAACACGATCGGTTGCCATTGGGGTCCCACGTAGGGTCGAAGTTGCCAGTAATTTGTGCGATAACCCAAGACTCAGGCCGTGTAACAGCAAAGATTTAGTGATTCTAGGAATTCTAGAGATCCTAGGGATTCTAGTAATCCTAGTAATCCTAGTAATCCTAGTGATTTTAGCGATTCTGGGGATTCTTGCTACGGTTGCCGATGCGATCGATCGTACCGTCCAGCAGGCTTAGGGGCATCCTACTCATGGATCGTCCCATCCGGCATCATCGCCCCCGTGAGGATCGCATCCCGAATCGTCAGCTGCCCCATGTTCGCATTCAGCAAATTGGCTCTGGTTAAATCGGCCCGCGTCAGGTTGGCCCAATGCAAATTCACCCGATAGAAGTTGGCTTCCACTAGGAGCGCATTTTGCAGCGACGCCCAACTCAGATTAGCCCCCCGTAATTTGGCCTGACTGAGATCGGCCTTGGGTAAACTGGCATTGACCAAGTTGGCATGGCTGAGATCCGCACCGCGCAGGTTGGCATCCTGTAAGTTCACCCCGGTCAAGATTGCATTGGTCAGGTTGGCCTGTTGCAAATTACAGCCCGTCATCAGCGCATTCGTGAGATTTGCATTGGTTAAATTGGTCCGCACAAAACTCACCTCCACTAGCTTGGCCCGATTCAGCACGGCATCCGTCAGATCTGCGTCATCAAAATTGGCCCCGCTAAAATTCGACTCGCCCAAATTGGCCTGTCGCAGGTTAGCCCGGTGTAGGTTGGCTTCGCTAGAAATCACCCCCCGTAGCCCCGCCCCCTGAAGATTCGCTTCAATCAGGTTGGCGCTGATCAAATTGGCCGTGATCAGGATCGCAGATTGGAGATTTGCCCCGCCCAACATCGCCCCGCTGAGGTTAGTTTCCCGCAACACTGCATTACTGAGGTTGGCCCGACTCAGATCGGCATCGGTCAGGATTGCCCCACGAAAGCTGGCATCGCGCAGATCGGCACCCGCCAACCGAATTCCGTGCAGCTTCTGGTTGCGGAAGTCCCGTTCCCCTTCGGCATAGCGCTTAAGCAGTTCAGCAGCGTTCATGGGCAGTGTTATCCTTGTTTCTCAGCCATGCTCCAGTCTCTAGAAGCGCATAGGCATTCCTTGTAAGATAGCTCAACGGCTCTCAGTCAGCAGGGTTAAAGATAACAGATTCCCCTTGTATAACGGGTTGCATAACGGGTTTTGTTCAGGATGCCACTCAAGAGTCCGCAATGCTTCCCCCAACGGGAACACTCGCATCGGAGCACCCCCATCAGGAGACGGAAAGCCAGAGCGGAGTAGACCCTAACCACGCAACTGCTGCCCAGAGACGCACCAGGCTATTGTATGGACTATAGACGATCGCGGTCGCAAGACATGTTACAGAATCATGCAGAACGGGGTCCATCCAGGTCCAGACAGCCAATGTAAAGAAAACTGTCAGGTCTGAGCCGGACCACAGCGATCGGGCAGACACTGTTGGAATAGGAAGGTACACCACTGAGTGCCCCCCCTGAGTACACATTAGTACACATTAGTACACATTAGTACACTTAGTACACTTAGTACACTTAGTACACAACTGAGACGTTTAGACCTCCATTCGCAGACGAGAATTCACCATGTCGGACAATTTTAGAAGCCAGGTCATCACCCAGGGCGTGCAACGATCGCCCAACCGCGCCATGCTCCGGGCCGTGGGCTTTGGCGACGATGACTTCAGCAAGCCGATCGTCGGGATTGCCAATGGCTACAGCACGATCACGCCGTGCAATGTGGGCCTGGATGATTTGGCCAAACGGGCGGCAACGGGCCTGAAACAGGCGGGAGCGATGCCCCAGGTCTTTGGCACGATCACCATCAGTGACGGGATTTCGATGGGCACGGAGGGGATGAAGTACTCCCTGGTGTCGCGGGATGTGATTGCCGACTCGATCGAAACCGTCTGTAATGGGCAAAGTATGGACGGGGTGTTAGCGATCGGGGGCTGTGACAAGAATATGCCCGGTGCGATGATCGCCATTGCCCGCATGAATATCCCCGCAATCTTTGTCTACGGTGGCACGATTAAGCCGGGACGCTACAACGATCGGGATTTAACGATCGTCAGTGTCTTTGAGGCCGTGGGGCAGTACAGCGCGGGAAGCATCAGCGAAGCCGAACTTCAGGGAGTCGAGCGCAATGCTTGCCCAGGGGCCGGGTCCTGTGGGGGGATGTATACCGCCAATACCATGTCCTCAGTCTTTGAGGCGATGGGGATCAGCCTGATGTATTCCTCGACAATGGCGGCGGAGGATGAGGAAAAGGCGGATAGTACCGAGGAATCGGCCAAGGTCCTGGTGGAAGCGATTCGGCAGCAAATCCGGCCCCGGCAATTGCTCACCCGCAAGGCGTTTGAAAATGCGATCGCGGTGGTGATGGCGGTGGGAGGGTCTACCAATGCCGTGTTGCACCTGTTGGCGATCGCCCATGCGGCGGAAGTGCCCCTCACCCTGGATGATTTCGTGGCGATCCGCGATCGGGTGCCCGTGCTATGTGATCTGAAACCCTCAGGCCGCTACGTCACCACCGAGTTTCACCGGGCGGGCGGCGTGCCCCAGGTGATGAAAATGCTCCTCGTCAATGGCCTGCTCCACGGGGATGCCCTGACGATTACGGGGAAAACGATCGCGGAACAGTTGGCAGATATCCCCGCCGAACCGCCCGCCAATCAGGACGTGATCCGCCCCTGGTCCAACCCCCTCTACCCCCAAGGCCACCTTGTTATCCTCAAGGGCAACTTGGCGACGGAAGGCGCAGTGGCGAAAATCTCTGGGGTGAAAAAGCCGACCATGACCGGACCCGCACGGGTATTTGAATCGGAGGAAACCTGCTTGCAGGCCATTCTGGATGGCCAAATCCAGCCGGGAGATGTCATCGTCGTTCGCTACGAAGGTCCCAAGGGCGGGCCAGGGATGCGGGAAATGCTCGCCCCCACCTCGGCGATCATTGGCGCGGGGTTAGGGGATTCCGTGGGTTTAATTACCGATGGGCGCTTTTCGGGTGGTACCTACGGTCTGGTGGTCGGCCATGTGGCTCCGGAAGCTGCCGTGGGGGGCACGATCGCCCTGCTCCAGGAGGGCGATTCGATCACGATCGATGCCAACGCCCGACTGTTACAGGTCAACCTCTCCGACGCGGAACTGGCCCAACGGCGGGCTAACTGGCAAGCGCCCCCACCCCGCTATACCCGTGGGGTTCTGGCCAAATATGCCAAGCTCGTCTCCTCCAGCAGTCAGGGAGCCGTAACCGACGCGAATCTTAGTTAGCGATAGCGAGCAAAGTCCTGACCCTGTACAACCAACCGTTAAACTTCGTTGCAAAATGCAAAGCGGTATCAAAGTGTGTGGTAGCGTCTTGCTTAAGCACGGTTTACGAAATGACCCCCCGTTGCTGAGTGGTTAGGACCCTTGCGAACGCTTAAACCAAAGGAGGAGAACACCTTGATGGTGCAGGCTGATCGAACCCCGTTAACCGCAGAACGCGAAGAGTTCAGTGACTACGTGGCCCACTTGCAACTGCACATGGCATTGCAGGCCCGGAACTTGGTTCCATCCTTGACAGAGGCTAGGGATAGTCGGGCGACGTTGTTACAACAGACCCAAGCCGACTTTGAAAAGTGGGTCTCGCGACAGATCCACAGTCGTGCCACGAGCGATCGCCCCTAGGGGCCAGAAAGGACCCTACCTAGCTTTATCGACTTGTCTTGAATCACCGGGTTGGGTGTAGCCGTCTGTTGAAGAGGCTGCCTTGGCCCGGTTGTTTTCGACTCGTGTTCCTATCTAGTTACCCTGTCTAGCGGCAATGTCTAGCTACGCTGCCATCTATGCGATCGTGCGCCACATTCCCTATGGCCAAGTCGCCACCTATGGCCAAGTCGCCACCTTAGCGGCCTTACCGGGACAGGCGCGTTTAGTGGGCTATGCGCTCTATCGGGTTGATCCGGATTCCGACATTCCCTGGCACCGGGTGATCAACGCCAAAGGCACGATCTCCCAGTCCAGCCTGCGACACGGGACGGATTATCTCCAACAGGCGCTCTTAGAAGCGGAGGGGGTGGTGTTTAAGGCCAATGGCCAGCTTGATCTACGGGCATATCAGTGGCAACCTGATGCCCAGCTTAGACTTCTAGATTTGGATGCGCTTTGCGGAAGGGTAAACCCTGGTTAATCGCCTCCATTTCCTGCTGTTCCATTGCGTTGATATCACCGATGTGGGTCTTGAGAATGTGTTGCAGCCGATGGTGATAAAAGCGATGCAGGCTATAGTTGGGCGTGGCTGGGAACCCTCGCCGTTTTTTGTGGCTCCCCCCGGCTCCCGGATCAAAGCGTTGAATGCCGTTGGCGATCGCCCACTCGATCGGCGTATAGTAGCACGCATCAAAATGCAAACAATCAATTTCGCGATCGCTGCCCCAATACCGGCCATATAGCTGGTCACCCTTCGTAATGCAGAAGGACATCCCCAGCACGTGGTGGGAATTGCTTGCTTCAGAGGCTACAACGAGTAAGACGCGATCGCGATAGTTGGGATACAGTTGTTCAAAGAAACGACGGGTGAGGTACTTACTGCCCCACATGAATTTGTCGCAAGTGCTGCTATAGAAATGATAGATTTTGGGAAATAGGGCATGGGGAATTGCATCCCCTAACAGGGTTTTCAAGGCAAGCCCAGCCTGGTTAACAGCTTTGCGTTCCCGTTTAATGTTGCGGCGTTGATTGGCATTAAAGCCTTGTAGATAATCCTCAAAATTTTGATAGCCCTGGTTTTGCCAAATATAACTGTAGTGTAACCAGGGTAAACAGCCTGCTTGTTCGGCCAAGGGTTGCCAGTCCGGATCGACAAAGAGAAAGTTACAACTGCTAATTTGATTGCGATCGCAAAAGTGATCAATTTCGTTGAACATCAAAGCCGTTAACTCAGCCTCATCCTCCCCAGGGGCGATCAGGAAGCGGTAGCCGATCGCGGGGGTAAACGGGGTCATGCCCAACAGTTTGGGATAGTATTGAACACCCAACCGATAGGCCAGATCGGCCCACTGGTGATCAAAAACAAATTCCCCATAGCTATGGCCCTTGAGATAGAGCGGTGCGGCAGCCACCAGGGTGCGATCGCGCCAAACCGTTAGGTGCGTGGGCAGCCAACCCGTCCGGGCGGTGGCACTGCCAGAAGTTTCAAGGTTGTTCAGCCATTCCCACTCCAGAAAGGGTGTTGCCAGGGGCAGGGCGAGGGCATCCCAGGCCGATTGGGGAATCTCCACCATGCGGTTAACCCAGGTAACGGTGTAGTGAGGGGGGGGAGATTGACGCAACATACGCAATAGAGTGATTCGGGAGGTTGTGCTTGGGGGAGATGTTGAGAGTTCTGAGCAGAGAGGTTCAATCGCTGTTCTGCCCAACGGAGACTCTACTGAGACTAGGTTAGACTAAACAAACTTTTCAAGCGTTTCCGTACCCAAACGATCGGGTTCTTATCATCCTCATCCGCATTGACTAACCCCAATTCACGCAATTGCTTTTGGCGTTCGGCAAGTTCCTGTTGGTGTTTGCTGAGTTCATGCACAATAATTTCATAAAATTCAGGATAGTTCTGAAGTAACTTCGAGAAACTTTTGCTGCTGATCACAAACAGGGTAGTGGGTTCGAGTGCCCGGACGGTCGCAGTACGGGGAATACCCAGAATCAAGGATAGTTCACCGAAAAAACGCCCCGGTCCCAATGTTGTCAGTTGTTTATTAATCTGCTCGGCAACCACTTCCACTAGACCACTCAGAACGATATAAAAGGCATCCCCCGCATCATTTTCACGGAAAAGAACCTCTGTCGGTTGTAAGCGTCTACGATAGCCAATTTCAATTAATTGTCTTAGCTCTAATTCACTAAATCCCTGGAAATAAGGAACCTGCTTGAGAAAATCCCGGAGGGCTGGTATTGGAGTCGCGGGTAGGGGAGGAGAACTAGAACTACTTTCACGATCGAGATCCACTTCTGTTTGTCGGGGAAAGGCGGATGATAACACTTCCGGATTCTTCAGCCACAGATCGCGTTGGGGAAAGGGAATAACAATCTGGTGTTGGCGTAGATTATATTCGATCGCGAAATTGAGCGAGCTTTTAATAAAGGGTTCATCGTCAATCCGAGTGACCCAAACCCATAGTTCAAAATCCAGAGAGCTATCTCCAAAGCCTTGAAACACCACACGGGGCGAGGGATCATGCAAAACCGTCGGTTCCTGATAGGCCGCGTGTAATAGGGTTTCCGTCACCAAGGCTGGATCACTGCCATAGGCAACTCCAACGGGCACCTTAATCCGGGCAATATAACTGTCATAGGTCCAGTTTAAGACTTGGTTTTCAACCAGTTCGCTATTGGGGACTACCACATCGCCCCCATCACGGGTCCGAATCAGGGTCGATCGCAGGGAAACTTCCTTGACATAGCCCGACATTCCGGAAAATTCAACAAAATCCCCCACCTTCAGTTTTTGTTCCGTCAACAATGTCAAGCCACTAATAAAATTCTTGGTAATATCCTGAAGCCCAAAGCCAACCCCAATCCCCAGACCGCCCGCAATCACCGCCAGAGAAGCCACGTTAATCCCCGTGAGTTGCAGGACGATCAAGAAGCTAATCACCGCTAAACTGTAGCTGATAATCGTGGCGATCGCTTCCCGATTCGTGGCATCAATGCCCAAACGCGACAGGAGGTGTTTTCGCAGCAGGAGCTTGAGTGCCCGCGCCAGAAAAATGATGATGAGAAATAAAACAATGGCCTGAATAATTGAGGCCAGGGTAATGATGGTGCCCCCGATCGTGAAACGGATATCGCTAAAAATGGAAATCGCTTGCTGGAAGGCAGATTGTAGCATTGGGTACATAAAAGCATCACTCAGCGTCAGACGGGCGGATTGTGCGGGGAACCTGATGGCCAAGCTCCTGATGGCCAAGCTCCTGATGGCCAAGATACAGGCCAGGGACTCGCAACTGCCTTCGGTGCATTACTCAAATTTTAGGATTAGTGTTGAACCCTTAGTTGAATCCTTGTTGAATCCTTGTTGAACCCTTATTGAATCCTTAGAATTGTCCGGCACCCGTTTGCGCTTAGCCCGGTGCAGTAGGTGCGGCGATCGGCTGGGTTTTCTGGGGGAGCGGGGATTGCGGGCATCGGGAATGGCGAGGAGCGCGAGGAGGGGGGGGTTGGGTGAGTGGAGCGAAGTATGGTAGGATGAACATTTGCCAGAAATGCGGGCTGTTGTGGCTAGCACCGCTGGAAAAGCCTCCCAGCGGTATGGCGATCGGGCTGGCTGCTGGTGAAAACGCGCTTGATTTTTAACTGTAGACCATGAGTTGAGGTTAGGATGGCTAAACGCCGTAACTTGAAAAAAGAGAAAGCCCTACGGAACGAGGCATACGCTCGTAAGTTCCGCAAACGGACCAACCGGAATCGTTACAGCAGAAGGCGACCCGACGGAGGCACCCGCCCAGAAGAGGAGAATCTCTCTGAAGGCACGGAACAGGATGTTGCCACGGAAGAATAAGCGATTATCCGTCGCATGAAAGCTGTCGCGTACCCTAACCCGCTCCTTAGCATTTGAGCGGGTTCACAGGATTGATTAACGCGACTATCGTTGCTTAACCAGAGTGCGGGTATCCCGGAAAAACTCGCGCTTGCCGCTCTGCCACTCCACAACGCAGCCCACGCCAAAGACCTGGATGACCTTACCCTCTGGCAAGACGGTAATCGGTGAGCCGTCCGGGTTCCGGTGCCAAAACTGTAGAACGGTATCGCCAATATGGGGTTGGTACATGGTTGCCCTCCACAAACTGCTCCCACGCCCTTAAGCAGGGGCTTGGGTTGACCGCTACTTTAGCAGGTACCCATTGGCGATTTTGTAACAAATATTTACAAATAAAGTTGTAAGCTTAAGTTGTCAGCGTCCTGGATCAGAGGCAGTGATCTGGGCCAGGAGGGTCTGCACGCGCCGTTGGATTTCATCGCGTACCTGGGAGAACAGTTCCGGGTGCTCCGCCGGATCGTCCAGTTGCCAATCGGCAAAGACCTCCCGCAGGAGCCAAGCATCGGGTAAATTCACCCCACAGCCACAGAGGGAAATGACCACATCGAAATCTTCGGGGCGAAAGTCGGCCAATGCCTTGGAGGTTTGGTGGCGGATGTCGATACCAATCTCGTCCATCGCGGCGATCGCGCCCGGATTGACCTGACTGGCCTCCAGACCAGAACTGGTAACTGCAACCTGTCCGGCTCCTAATTGCTTGGCGAAGGCTTCCGCCATCTGCGATCGGGCTGAATTGTTCTTACAAACAAACATGATGCGTTTCATGGATCATCCTTATTTTTACTGAAAGACGTCCCTGGCAATTCCCTGGCAATTCCCTGCGAATTGCGATTAAAGACTTCCCTTAAACTTAAAACAGCGCGGATCGGGTAATGTGGCTTTTTCCGGACTGCGGGCAAACCAAAAGGCGGTTCGGCGGCAAACTTCTACCAACATCAGCATCACAGGCACCTCAATCAGCACTCCCACCACCGTTGCTAGGGCCGCACCAGAATTCAAGCCAAAGAGCATCACCGCTGTGGCGATCGCAACTTCAAAGTGATTACTGGCCCCGATCAGCGCGGCGGGGGCAGCATCTTCATAGACCAGGTTGAGTTTCCAGGCGGCGACATAGGAGATCAAAAAGATGAAATTGGTCTGAATAAATAGGGGAATTGCAATCAGGAGAATATGCAAGGGATGGTTGACAATTAGCTCCCCCTTGAAGGCAAAGAGCAGGATCAGAGTCGCCAGTAAGGCCGTGGTCGCGATCGGACTCAGGTATCTCAAAAAATAGCGGTTAAACCAATCTCGACCCTTGTACCGAAGTATCCAATACCGCGAGTACATCCCCGCCGCTAGGGGTAAACCCACATAGGTGAGGACCGATAGAACAATCGTTTGCCAGGGGACAACGAGATCATTCGCCGCCAGCAGCCAGCGTCCCAGTGGCGCATAGAGAAACAACATCGCGAGGGAGTTAATCGCCACCATCACCAAGGTATGGCCCTGGTTACTGTAGGACAAATAGCCCCACATCAGCACCATCGCCGTGCAGGGGGCAATGCCTAACAAAATCGCGCCGGCAATGTAGGAATTGGCGAGGGGAACGTCAACCCCATGCAAGAGTTCCGTGCCGGTGATCAGGGGCCGAAATAACCCACCCAGAAATACTTGGGCAAAGACAACCATCGTAAACGGTTTGATTAACCAGTTCACCACTAGGGTTAGCACTACAGGTTTGGGCGTGCGGGCCGCTTGCTTGGCCTGGGAAAAGTCAATTTTGACCATGATCGGATACATCATGAAAAACAGGCACACCGCGATCGGCAGTGAAACCTGATAGACGCTCATGGCATCCAAAGCGACGGCCACCTGGGGAAATAAACGCCCTAAGCCAATGCCCACAATGATACAAAGAAAGACCCACATGCTGAGATAGCGCTCAAAAAAACTGAGTTGTCCCCCCGCCTGCACGGCCTGGGCCGATCGCTCCGATGGCTGACTGGTCATGGATACCCCGATCGCTGACGATGGTTAACAAATCCTACTGTTCTATCATTTCAAAAAAAATTGATTTGTCAATCATCGGGGCAGATCGGGGCCGGTAGGATGGGGCTGAAGCGGCGGTACTCGGCCAGGTATTGCTCCAAGACGGCCAACTGGGGCAGATTGAGGCTGTAGTAAATCCAGCGTCCCGCCTGCCGCGATCGCAGCAGTTCCGCTTCCTTCAAGGTTTTTAGGTGAAAGGAGAGCTTGGACTGGCTGACCCCCAAGCGATCGCCCAGATCGCAAACGCAGAGTTCCTGGTGTCGCAACCGGTCGAGAATGCGCAGGCGCAAGGGATCGGCGAGGGCATGGAAGCCCGCACGAATCAAGGGTAGGGGATCACTTTTAGCGTTGGCCATTCATCAAGTTTACTTGAAATTTAGCCCCAGATCCCTAGACACCGCCCCGGTAGCCATGAGAACTTATGATGGATGCGCCACTTAAACCGCAATGCCCACCAGAGACCTTGCCCTTGTGGTCTAAGGACATGAAAACCTGCACGAACTTAAGGAAGCAGATCCTGTCTAGTCCAACGACCCTGGGCTGACGGCAGCGGTCAAGTTGGGGATAGGCTGACCCGTCGTTAGTCCATAGTTGGCGGGATCGCGTTAGGATCATCGCTCAAGCTGACCGTTAGCATGGGGGCACGATCGCCAATGACAATTTGGGTAAACGAACAACTGGACCCATCTGGTTTGGTCTATGCCTGTATTGCCTGTTGCGATGCGGCCCAGGCCCAAGCCTGCCACGAGTCTTTCCAAAATAACCTGACCGATGCCCAGAAAGCCGAGGGGTGGGTGGCTCGGATGCGCACCGTGTCCTCTTGGGAGGAGGTACCCGTGAATGCCCTCAAACTTAATTAGAACCCTTAGAATACGCTACAGCCTTTCCTAGGCTAATGAGGTACAGTAACAACAATGAGTATACCAGTGCTCAATATCCGCCTCGAAAACTTGACTAAAAGCTGTCTCAAGCGCTTCAGCTAGGTCGGGATATGAACGCGCCTGAAGCGCACGTAATATGGCCTTGATCTTAGAGCTAACTTGTAAAGTAAACCTTAAGGGGCAGCCGTGGCTACTGCCGCCACCTTTATAGTGCTGCTGAGCTGAGTTCAAGCCCAATCACCCTGAGTCGTCTGCCGCAAGTTGCCCAAGCCCATCGTCAACCCTATCCCAGTGACTTGAGTGATGCCGAGTGGGTCGTACTCGCACCGCTGTTCCCCCAACCGAAAGGTTTTGGTCATCCCCGGATCGTGGACTTGCGCGAGATTCTCAACGCCATTTTCTATGTCCAGCACAGTGTCCAGCGCAGTGGCTGCCAGTGGGATTGGTTGGTTCAATTGGTTTCGACACTTGAGTAAGGACTATGAAGGACGAGGCGATCGACCGCCAGTTAGGGACGAGTTCCGAGTTCGGCAATTGCCCCTATCGATAGACGGAGAAACCGAATTCCGGTTCCCAAAAGAATTTGATAGTCTAAAACTGCGGCCCTTTGTCGGGGGACGATCGTCATTTCAGGGGCATACACTAAAGCAAAATTTATGAAAATAGCTACACTAAATCGTCAGGCTTGCTGGAGGTAAAGAGATGGCTGTCACTGACTATAAGGACTACTATGGGGTGCTGGGCATCAGCAAAGGGGCTAGCCCTGACGATATCAAAAAGGCCTATCGCCGGTTAGCACGCAAATATCACCCGGACATGAACCCCGGCAACCGTCAGGCGGAGGCCCGTTTTAAGGAGGTCAACGAAGCCTACGAGGTGCTGTCTGATCCGGAAAAGCGGCGCAAGTATGACCAATTTGGCCAGTATTGGAAGCAAGTTGAGCAAGGCGGCTGGTCACCCAGTGGAGCCAATGTGGACTTTGGCGGGTTTGACTTTAGCCAGTATGGGAGCTTTGATGACTTTATTAACGAGTTGCTCGGACGCTTTGCTACGGGTCCCCAAGCGACGGCGACGGGGGGACGGCGCACCTACTCCTACCAAACGGGAGGTCCTGGGAGTACCGGCTTTGGTGGGTTTAATGACTTCGGCAACTTTAGCGATGCTGCCAACACCATCCCGCTGGATCAGGAAACGGTAGTGCGCCTGTCATTGGCGGATGCGTTCCGGGGAACCACGCTGCGGCTGGGCAGTGGGGAGGTAAACATTCCCGCTGGAGTGAAACCGGGTAGCCGGATTCGCGTTCGAGGCCAAGGTCGCACCCATCCCTACACTCACCAGCGCGGTGACCTCTACCTGAAGGTGGAGGTCCAACCCCACGAGTTCTTCCAGTTTGAGGGCGATAACTTGGTCTGTGAAGTTCCGATTACCCCTGATGAGGCGGCCCTCGGTGCCCAAATTGAGGTGCCAACCCCGGATGGGCGGGTCACAGTACAAGTACCGTCGGGCGTGCGATCGGGCCAAGCTTTGCGATTACGCGGGAAGGGCTGGAAGCTGGCCAAGGGGGGACGATCGGATCTCATGGTGCGGCTGACGATCGTGGTGCCCAAGTCCTTGAGTACGATCGAACGGGAGTGCTACGAAAAACTGCGGGCCAACCGTCACAGCGACCCCCGTGCTCAACTGCAACAGATTAATTTGTAGTTAAGCCCTGATGCTTCCTTCTACTCGCTGCGCTGAGTCTGTATTTCTGCACACGTTACCCCGATCAACAAATGAATATCTGCTTTGGATTCTGTACCGTTACGGAGGCTGAGAGTCAGCTATACTTTATGGGGAAATTTATGGGAAAACGCAATAGATTTCCCGGCGATGGGCTACTCGTTGACAAATGATTCGCTTGGCTTCTGTATAAATGGTTATCCCAATTCTGTAATCACCAACACGAATTTTATATTTGTCGCTATAGCCTTTCATTTTTTCAATGTATCCAAGGCTAAATGGATTAGCAGAACTTAGTTCTTGAAATACGATGGATTCAATGCGACTCTGAACACTGTTTGGTAGTCCAGAAAGTTCTTTCAGAAATCGCTTAGTGTATTCAACCTTCCACATTGTTGTCTTTCAATGATTGGTAGTATGAGTAGGCGCTGTCACCAGAGAGAAGCTCATCGTCTTCTACTTCCTGCATGAGTTTTGCTAGGCCAAAGTTTTCTAAAATCTCTTCGATTTGGTTAAATACGTCTATGGGAATTTGAACAGCCAAGGGGCGTTGTTGTTCATCGAGAACATATTCTTTGGGGATGTCGAGCATGATTAAACCTCAAGATGTTATCTGAATTGACTAGGATATGCTGATAGTATCATAACAATAAACTAGATTTCACCGATCGCTCGAATTGCCATCAGTAAAAATTGCTCAGCACGATCGAGCTGTTCAGCCGCTTGATCTATGCTCACAGCATCTAATTGTCCGTAGTCCCCGATTGTTCGCAGTTCTTGAGCTTCAATTAAGAATCTGTGGAAGTCTACTGGGACTCGTTGGGGTTTTGCAAATTCTCGTCCAAAGGCGGCGATAACGGCAGAATGCTTGGAAAATGCAAGCCCTTCACCGATTAGAAAGGCTTCGGCAATATAAAACATGGTGTAGTAGGCACGGGAGGTGGCGTAATCTGGATAGTTATTGGCAAGGAGTAGTTTTGCTGCTTGTAGACTTTGTTTTACTTTGAGAAGTAGGGTTCGTTGTTCATCAGTCATAGCACAAGGCCCTCTTTGCGAACGTTGCGCAGGAGCGGGCTGTTGTGTGTTTGGTATTGAGTCTCATCCATGAATAGGCAGCTAATGACGACATCGTAGTTGAGAGATAGGCTCGATATTAATTGACCTGTGTGTTTGATTTCGATACCTGGCTCTACAGGTGGTTTGAGGACAACGAGGATATCAATGTCTGAGTCTGGTTCGGCATCGCCACGGGCTTGGGAGCCAAATAGGGTAAGGTAACACAAGCGATCGCCGTAGAGTTCCATGAGGCTCTGCTTGAGATGGGTAAGGATAACTTGCAGGTTTAATTGCATCGTTGTAAACATTTTTCTCTTGGAAGCGTTAACTTGCTGTCGCCAAAGGACGGACGGTTAAAATTTCATCTGATCGCAGAGCTTCGATCGCGGTAATGGGAACAGCGATCGCGGCAACAAATTCACCGATCGCGTTAAAAACTTCCAGTACGCAACCTGCTTCGCCACCACTCGGATGGGGGACAAAATCAACGAGTATTGCAATATCTCCAGCTTTCAGTCCATACTCTGGTAAATCACAGGTTAGGGCAACTTCTTGGTATAGAGCGATCTGCATGTTAGGGACCTTTTTCATCCAAAAAATCCCTAGCCTGTTTTGGAAATTTTCGGACGAGCCACTTTAAGAGTTCAACTTGATCGTCACTTTTAGCTCGTCTCACTTGTGCTAAAAGCTTTAAATTAGAGGGCCTTTCCAGAGTTAAATTTGAAGCCCCTTCATTACATACAGAGCAACTTGCCCGTAAATTTGATGGGCCATCAGTACCGCCTTGGGACTTATCCACGATATGTCCGATGTGCAATCGAGTTTTCCTAGTCAGGTCATAGGGATGTCGCTCTCCTGCCACAGCTCCACACAAGGGAAACCCTGAATTCTAGCAACCATTTCAATTGTTAGTTTGGGCATCCCTACAAAATCTCTATCGGGTGGCTCATTAGCAATTCCCATGCCATCTACTCCTAAGCTAGCCCAAGCTCGCTTAGCACGAGTAGGACCTAAATCTGGACCACCATGTTTCTTTGAACCACCAACAATTGTTGGCGCAATATTACCAGCCTGTCGTTTCCATTTATCAACCTCCTTCCATCCTCTAGATGCCATTTGGTTATAGAGTAGTTCTCCAACTGTTTGCGGTTTTTGCCTATAGGACTTTGGCCATGAGAAACCTTCTGAAAAGTCTTTCCGTATAGCTACTATAGCAATCCCAGATGATTCATGAGAGAAGCCAATCCTATATCTACTGATAGAGATTCACTATGTCCCTTCCCATTCTCATAAATGACTTGGGATTGCTATATCACAACACGCGGTCTTAGCTGTGATACACCAAAATCAGAAGCATTTAATAATCTCCAATCAGCTACATATCCCATCTTTTCAAGTCGTCGCTTTAGATTACTTCTATAATCTTCAAAAATTGAGTCTAAAAAACCTCGAACATTTTCGAGCATCACAGCGCGAGGTTTACATTCACTTACCAAGCGTAATGCTTCTGGAAAAAGATCGCGCTCATCTTCTTCACCTAATTGTTTACCGGCCTTCGAAAATGGAGGACAAGGTACACCTCCAGATAGTAAATCAATTCCCTTGAATGGCTGGCCTTCAAAACGCTTCACATCATTTTCTATGACATTCCAATCAGGTCGATTAAACCTGAGGGTATTACAACAAGATCCATCAACCTCCAAAAGTGCTTGAGGCTTAAAGCCAGCCTGCTCTAGTCCCAAAGCTTAACCACCAGCACCAGCACAGATTTCTAGACATGTCACTTGGGTCATTAATCTTCTCTCTCCTGATTCCAAGGACAGCAAGGTTGAAGACTTCTAGATAAAGACTCTGTAGGGGCAGTCATCGAGAAACAGCAGATTCCACTTTTTGATGATAACCTGAAACACCTTTTAAGGTTGTCTCATTAGTCATTTTGTCAAGGAATTTTACTAGACACCCATCTCTATACTTTCATATATTTTAGTATATCTGCCTACCGTTAGGGTCTATAACCTCTGTTTGCCGTCTGCCCGATCGCTATCTAGCCTACAGCACTGGTCCCCGGCTATCCGGTTGGATATACGATGTAAGATTGCACCGTTGCCTAATCGTGTATTGATAGAGACCACCGCCGTGAATAGCTTCAACGCCAAACAGACCCTCACCGTCAACGGAACCCCCTACCAGATCTACTCCCTCCCCGCTGCCGCCGCCAGCCTGGGTGACCTCAGCCGCCTGCCCTACTCCCTGAAAGTGCTGCTGGAAAATCTGCTGCGCCATGAGGATGGCCGCACCGTCACCGCTGAGGACATCCGCGCGATCGCCGCCTGGTTGCAAACCCGCACCTCCAACCGGGAAATCGCCTACCGTCCGGCCCGCGTCCTCATGCAAGACTTCACCGGGGTACCTGCCGTCGTTGACCTTGCCGCCATGCGCGATGCAATGGTCGCCCTAGGGGGGGGTCCCGACCAGATTAATCCCCTCTCCCCCGTCGATCTAGTCATTGACCACTCGGTCATGGTCGATACCTATGGCAACGCTGATGCCTTTACTACGAATGTCAAGTACGAATTCCAGCGCAACCACGAACGCTACGCCTTTTTGCGCTGGGGCCAGCAAGCCTTCAACAACTTCCGCGTCGTCCCCCCCGGCACCGGCATCTGCCACCAGGTCAACCTGGAATACCTGGCCCAAGTCGTCTGGACCAAAACCGTCAGCGGCGAAACCCTCGCCTATCCCGACACCCTCGTCGGCACCGACAGCCACACCACCATGATCAACGGCCTTGCTGTCCTCGGTTGGGGCGTGGGCGGCATTGAAGCCGAAGCTGCCATGCTGGGCCAACCGATTTCCATGCTCATCCCCGAAGTCGTCGGCATGAAACTCACCGGCCAACTCCCCGAAGGCGCGACCGCCACCGACCTCGTTCTCACTGTCACCCAACGGCTGCGGCAACAGGGCGTTGTGGGTAAATTCGTTGAATTCTACGGCGATGGCCTCAACCACCTCACCCTTGCCGATCGCGCCACGATTAGCAACATGGCCCCCGAATACGGCGCGACCTGTGGCTTCTTCCCCATCGATGCCGAAACCCTTGCCTACCTGCGCTTCACCGGACGCGACCGCGATCGCATTGATCTCGTGGAAGCCTACGCCAAGGCGCAAGGACTCTGGCGCGACACCGACAGCCCCGACCCCGTGTTCACCACCACCCTGGAACTGGATTTAGGCACGATCGAACCCTCAATGGCCGGCCCCAAACGGCCCCAGGATCGGGTTGTCCTCTCCCAAGTGGCGTCCCAGTTCAAGACGCAGGACTTCCCCAACTTCAGCGGTTTAGACTACACCCAAGCCCGGAGCGTCCCTGTTGCCGGTACCGACTACAGCCTCAGTGATGGCGCAGTGGTGATTGCCGCGATCACCAGTTGCACCAACACCTCCAACCCCTCCGTCATGCTGGCCGCTGGCCTCGTTGCTCGTAAAGCACGGGAAAAGGGCCTCACGGTTAAACCCTGGGTGAAGACCTCCCTCGCCCCCGGTAGCCAAGTCGTCTCCGACTACCTGGAAAAAGCGGGCCTGCAAGCCGACCTCGATGCCTTGGGCTTTAACCTCGTCGGCTACGGTTGCACCACCTGCATCGGCAACTCTGGTCCCCTGGCGGACCCGATCGTGGCCGCGATTTCCTCCCAAGATCTGGTCGTTGGGGCCGTCCTCTCCGGGAATCGCAACTTTGAGGGCCGCGTTAACCCGCAAACCAAGGCCAACTATTTAGCCTCGCCGCCCCTGGTTGTCGCCTACGCGATCGCGGGCAACTTGGCGATCGACCTCAAGACCGAACCCCTGGGCCACGATGCCAACGGTAACCCCGTCTACCTGCGCGACATCTGGCCTAGCAGCCAGGAAATCCGCGACGTGATGCAGGCCGCCCTTACCCCGGAAATGTTCCGCAGTCGTTACAGCAACGTCTTCGCCGGGGATGCCGCCTGGCAGCAGATCGACACCGCCACCAGCAAAACCTACCCCTGGCAAGGCAGCAGCACCTACGTCCAGAATCCGCCCTACTTCACCGGCATGGAACCCAGCGCCAGTGCGGGAACAATTGCTAACCTTTATAACGCCCGTCCCTTGGCGATCCTGGGCGACAGCATCACCACCGACCACATCTCCCCGGCTGGGGCGATCAAGCTCGACAGTCCTGCCGGTAGCTACCTCACGGGGAATAACGTCACCCCGGTGGACTTCAACTCCTACGGCTCCCGCCGCGGTAACCACGAAGTCATGATGCGCGGCACTTTTGCTAACATTCGCCTGAAAAACGAAATGGTCCCCGGCTCCACGGGCGGTGTGACAAAGTTCATGCCCAGCGGCGAGGTGATGTCAATCTACGATGCGGCGATGAAGTACCAAGCCGAGGGCACCCCCCTGATCGTGATTGCTGGGAAAGAATACGGCACCGGCTCCTCCCGTGACTGGGCGGCGAAGGGCACCCGTCTCCTCGGTGTGCAAGCCGTGGTGGCTGAAAGTTATGAACGCATCCATCGTTCTAACCTGGTGGGGATGGGTGTGTTACCGTTGCAGTTTCCCGCAGGCAGCGATCGCCATGCTCTCAATCTCGACGGCAGCGAAACCTTTGATCTCACGGGTTTAGAGAACGGCATCACCCCTGGCATGACGGTTACCTTCACCGTGCATCACGCCGATGGCCGTCAAACCCAGGTGCCGCTCCTGTGCCGCATTGACACCCTGGACGAGGTGGAGTACTACCGCAATGGGGGGATTTTGCAATACGTCCTGCGGCAATTGTTAGCAGCCTAGTGGTCGATCACGCTTAAGATTGGGGCTTCTTGGGGCTTCGACTGGCTCAGCCCGACCGGATTATTTGCCCGGTCACTCTGAAGCTCCATCGAATGCCCTCAAGCTCCCTCTCCCAAGTCGGGTGAGGGTTGCGGAACAGACCTTAGAGCACTGCCAGGGAAACCATCAAGGCGTAGAGGGCGTAGCCGTTGGGGCAGCGGTTGGGGTAGGCAAGGGTTGGGTCGCCGGGGTAGGCGAGACGGTTGGTGAAACGGCTGCTGGTGATACTGTGGGGGAAACGATCGGTACTGGCGAAGGGGCAGCGGTTGGTGAAGCCGTCGGAGAAGCCGGAGCCGTCTGCTCGATCGCGTTGGTATCTGGGGTACCAATAATCGTTGGATTGCCATTGTCAAAAAAGCCTGCAATACAGGCAATCATCAAAGTGCCCAAGGTACCCACGAACAACGCCTTCCAACCCAGTTCCGTAATGTCCTTCCGCCGCGACGGGGCGAGGGCGATCGTCCCCCCCACGAAAATTCCCACCGAAGCCACATGGGCAAATCCCGACAGGGCATAACTCACAATCAGGATCGTGCGTGGGCTGAGCGGGTTATCGGGCCGTGCCCCGGCTTCGGCGAGGGCGCTATAGGAGGGAATTGCGGTTTCCAACAAGCGGCGACCAATAAGCACCGAAGCTTCCCAGGACTCATTAAAGGGCACCCCCGTCAGCAGTGTGAGGGGATAGAACAGGACCCCTTGAATATTCTGGAGCGTCACCACCTGAAAGAAACTCCCGATCGGGCCGGGGAAGGTGGCTAAGCCCGCAAACGTCTGGTTAATCAGGGACACCATCCCCACAATGAAAATCAACACCGCCGCGATCGACACCGCCATGCGTACCCCCTCCAGGGCACCCAGGATAGCTGCATCCATTGGACTGACCCGCTCGATCGGTTCACCCGCTACGGTTTCTTTAGGTCCTGTCGCCTCTTCGGTCGCCGCCACCGCACTATCTGTTGTGGCACCATCGGGAGCCGCACTTGCGGTTGCCGCTTGCTCCATTGGAATCCCCCCGGCAGTCACCGGCACTTCGGTCTCAGGCACCAGCAACTTTGAGATCACAAAACAGGCCGGAATCCCCATAATCGAGGCCGAAACCAGGTGGCCCAAAATATTGGGGAACACAGGCCGCAGAAAGCTGACATAGATGGCCAAGGTGGAGGAAGCCGCTGTGCCAAAGCAACAGGACAGGATGGCACAGAGTTCACTGCGCGTCATTTGGGCAATGTAGGGTTTCACCGCGATCGCCGCCTCAATTCCCACAAAAATATTGGCGGCTCCACTCAGGGATTCGGCCCCACTCAGCCGCATGGTCTTATAGAAAATATCGGCAAACACCTTGGTGATGAGTTGAATCACCCCCAGGTTATAGAGCAACGCCATCAACCCCGAAAAGAAGATCACCGCTGGCAACGCCCGAAAGGCTAGTACATAGCCAATGGCCACCGCCGGGGGGCGATCGGGGTTTGGAACTAGCGTTGGCCCAAAGACAAAGCGGGCACCCGCATCCGCAGCCGTGAAGACACTATCCAGGAGACCACTAAAGACCTGAAGCCCATCACGGGTTGGGGGAAACCAAAACACCAGAGCGCCCAGGACCAGTTGCAAGCTAATGCCGCCAATGATAACGCGCCAGGGCACCACCCGCCGATGTTCAGAAAAGATCCAGGCGATCGCGCAGAGGCCAAAGATCCCTAGAAAGGAAATGAGATTAAGGTAAGTCATTCACTGATCTCCCCGACATAGACTTCCAGATACAGACTTCCAGATACAGACTTCCAGATACAGACTTCCAGGCATAGACTTCCAGGCATAGACTTCCAGACATAGACTTCCAGACATAGACTCAGTATCGAAAACTTGAAAAGTCTTTGTGGGGTGGGCATCCTGCCTGCCCCTGAGACAGCCGAGTCTTCGATAGACCCAGACGGCTATCCCACGTTGAATGTGTGATCGACTGAGACTGCCAGACCGAGGGCAGCATCAAGCCTTAAGATGATTGCTCGGCCATGACTCGCCATAATTTAACAGGATTTTTTCATTGCAGTGGGAGGACGGCCAAAGTTGCGTTAGCATACGCGCCAAGTTTGACGACACGCCACCGGTCCCGCGCTGCGTTCTCCTGGAAAGCTGCGCCGCGATCGCCCGCGTTGCGTGCGCGTTTTTAGGAGAAAGATCATGCTCACGGCTCCCACACGCTCTTCCACACACACGCCCATTCCCCCGTCCCCCTACGCCTTCCCCTATCCTCCTGCCCCTGAGCCGCGCCATGCCCCTAGCGCGACACCTTCGGCTCCTGGCTCACCGATCTCGGCGACCGTGGCCTCCCCACCAGGAACACCCGCCTTCACCCCAGAAACCCTGGCTGCCTTGCAGCAAACGGGCCTCTATCCCACCGCCCCCCTGGAGGGCCTACAACTCTTCCCCATCCCCACGGCCTCTGCCAACCCGCCCGTGCAACCGCCACGCTTCTGGCGCATGGTGATCTGGCGTACCTTCGTGATTGTCCTCGCGGGGAGCGGCGCTTTCCTAGGGGGGAGTATTCTGGCCGAAAAGGCGATCGGCGAGTCCCTGTTCTCATGGCCCGGTTTGGATCACCCCCCAGCGGTAACAACCCTCTTGCAACAATCCAGTCACTGGGTGCAAATGGGCCAACGCTTACCGAAAGTGGTGACCACCGCCCTGACCGCTCTGCACCCAACAGAACCCGCAGCCACCGATCTCACCCCGGCCCAACGGCAACAACTTCAGGCGGATCTGAGCCAGCTTCAGGTGGAACTCGATAACTTGACCCTCCGGACAGCGGTCCTCGAAGCGCAACTGGATGGGAAACACCCCAGCCTGCCCCTGGAACAACGCCTAGACCGGCTTGCCCAGGCCGAGGCCCCTACCCCCCGTGGGGGATTCGCCGCCAGTTGGCAGGCCCTCACCAACCCCGATCGCTTCACCGTCACCCTGCCCAGCGATGCCCTGTTCACCCCCGGTGAAAGTACGCTGCGATCGGAAAGCCTGCCGATTCTGGCCAATATCAGCGCGGAACTGCGTCGCTACTCCGGGGCAACTGTCCAGATTGCGGTGCATACCGATGATTTGGGCACCACGGCACAAAATCGCGAACTGTCCCTGCAACAGGCCCAAACGATCGCGGACTATCTCGGCACGGTTCTGGGAGAGCAATACCGTTGGGTCCTCGTCGGCTATGGGGAATCGGCTCCCCTCACCCCCAATCAAACTGATAGCGATCGCCAGCGGAATCGCCGCCTGGAAATCGCGATCGTAGAATAGCCCCAGCACCAGTAGTCGTTGCGGGGAGGGTCCCTAGGGGGCTGTCAGCCGTAAAACTTTGCTCGCCCTGCGACAGGCTCAGGGTGAGCGGGACTCATCCGTTTCTCCTAGGGAGACGCTGCGCGAATGGGCTGAGCCGGTCAAGAACAATAATCTTAAGCGTGACGCTGCACTAGGGCTGTCCCCTAAGCCCAGTGGTTGCCCCTAACCCCTACGGCACCCCACATCCGATCGGCTTCGCCCTTGCGTCACGATCGCCCTTATGTCGTTATTAAGTATAAATACACATTGCGCAACTTCCCGGCACGAGACATTTACCCAAGTCCTGTGCTGCGCTACCCTATGATTAAGGAATTGTGTAAATAATATTTAGATGTATCAATGTACCAAGGGATTCGGTTCATGCTAAAGCGCTTGGTTCGCGGGTTAATGGTTTTAGGTTTGTGTGCAGTTTGTGTTCTGGGTGGCTATACCCCGCAGGCTGCGGCTCTGAACCTGGGTAATGTGTCACTGAATACGCCGCTGTTGGTTGCTGCCGAGGCAGGCGGTATCCGGAATGCAGCGGATGACAAATTGGTTGAGACTGCCGGGAAGCTTGACCTGAATAATTCCAATGTTCGGGCATTTATCCAGTATCCCGGTTTGTATCCCACCCTCGCTCGGAAGATTGTGGAGAATGCACCCTACGAGAAGGTAGAGGATGTTCTCAATATTCCCGGTCTGAGTGAACGCCAAAAGGAAGCGCTGAAAAACAACCTCAGCAATCTGACAGTTACACCGCCTGAAAAGGCATTGGTGGAAGGTTTTGATCGGCTAAATAATGGCATTTACTCCTGGTAAGGTCGGCGATCGCGGTTCTGGATTGACAGGCATGATTGATCGCTGGCACTAGTGAATAGATTCTCGAATAGGGGGTCAGTTTCTTCAGATGTAAGAGGCTGACCTTTTGTTTTGCCAATTATCTTGCCAATTATCTTGCCAATTATCTTGCCAATTATCTTGTCAATTATCTTGCCAATTACTTTACTGAACCGACCCTTTTAGGCATCGGAATTACCTAGTGGGAAACAGGAGATTGAACACAGGAGATTGGGAGTATCTCAGTGAGTATCTCAGTTTGGCAATTTTCCCCTCATCCCCCAAACCCTTCGCCCCCCGTTTGGGAGAGGGGGCTGGGGGGTGAGGGCAATTGGGCTATGATCGAACTCACGTGGATTTAGGGTATGCTCCCCAGGAGATTAATCCACAGCCATTCACCCCCAAAAAAACAGAGAATCCGCTTGCCTTACCGACTATCTTCCATCCCGTCTCCTCTTTCCTCTTTCCTCTTTCCTCTTTCCTCTCTCCTACGACAACTCAATCTGACAATCATCCCCAATCAAAAACCGTAACGCTTTGGGCCGCCGGGAAGCTGCCGTGAGCCGTGCCCGTTGGCCGATGACACTATCCACCAACCGTTGATGAATTCCTGAAATACTGGCCTGGTCGAGAATCACACTATGCTCCAGATCCACCTCCTGAAGCGTTACCCGATCGGCGATGCTGCTGTAGGGGCCAATAAAGCAGTTCTCTAGATAGCACTGTTCGCCAATCTTGACGGGACCCCGCACGGTGCAGTTAACTAGCCGGGACCCGGCCCCAATCTGTACCCGGCCAATCACCTGGCTTTGGGCATCAATTTCGCCCTGGATATCGGTGGTTAAATCACTGTCGAGAATTAGCCGATTAGCCTCTAGCAAATCATCTTTTTTCCCCGTATCCAACCACCACCCTTCCAGTTGACAAGCCTGGACCGGACGGTCCAGCCGAATGAGTTGCTGAATGGCATCGGTAATTTCCAACTCGCCCCGTGCTGAGGGCTGGATTTGGGCGATCGCGGTATGGATCGCCGAGGTAAACAAATAAATCCCTACCAGCGCCAAATTCGAGGGGGGGTGTTTGGGTTTTTCTACCAGTTCCAGGACTCGCCCCTGGTCATCCAGTTTCGCCACCCCAAATGCCGTGGGATTGGGCACGGGCCGCAGCAAAATTAAGGCATCCAGGTGTTCCGCTTGGAACGTCGTGAGGAACGATTGCAATTGATTTTCTATTAGGTTATCCCCCAGGTACATAATGAAGGGATCATTGCCCAAAAAGGGTTGCGCCGTTTTCACCGCATGGGCCAGCCCTAAGGGATGCTCTTGCAAAATGTAGGTAATCTTAGCCCCAAAGCGATCGCCCTTGCCGGTTTTACTGCTGACCTCTTCCCCCGTTTCCGGGCTGATGATAATCCCAATGTCCGTCACACCAGCGGCGACAATGCGTTCAATGCCATACCAGAGGATCGGCTTATTGGCGACCGGGACCAACTGTTTCGCCCCTGTGTGGGTGAGGGGTCGCAGTCGGGTGCCCTTGCCCCCCGATAGGATCAATGCTCGCATGGTGGCTTACCTCATGGCCTGAAGGTTACTTAACATTGTCCGTAATCCTTGCCGCCAGTGGGGAGCCGGCTGCCCCAGATAACGACTGAGTTTGCCACAGGCGAGGACGGAATAGGCCGGACGGCGGGCGGGGGTGGGATATTCAGCGGTGCTAATGGGGACAACCTGCTTGAGACGCAGGGGCATTCCCAGGGCCGCTGCTTCTTCAAAAATCGCCGTGGCAAAGTCATACCAACTGGCGACCCCACTATTGGTGTAGTGGTAAATGCCTGCGGGGAGGGGGGTCTCAGTGGGACAGGCGATTGCCGCGATCGCTGCCGCCAAATCTCCCGTGTAGGTCGGTGTCCCAATTTGATCCGCCACAACGCGCACTTCCGGGCGTTCAGCCCCCAAACGCAGCATGGTTTTGGCAAAGTTGCCCTTGCCCCCGGCCCCATATACCCAGGCCGTCCGCACAATCACCGCATTGGCATCGGTAGCGAGGATAGCCTGTTCCCCCGCCAGCTTGGATTCGCCATAGGCATTGAGGGGATAGGTGGGGTCAGTTTCCAGGTAGGGAACGCCCTTGTCCCCAGCGAACACGTAATCGGTAGAAATATGGATCAAGCGGGCATCACAATCGAGGGCAGCGGCGGCCATCATCCCCGGCGCTTTGCCATTGATCAGCATAGCGAGATCCCGTTCGGCTTCCGCCCGATCGACAGCAGTATAGGCGGCGGCGTTGATCACGACCTCTGGCTTGGCCTCGGCGATCGCTGTTTGCACCGCCTCAAGCTGGGTAAGGTTTAGCTCCTGCCGAGTCAGGACGGTAAGTTCCAGGGCTGGCACTGTCTGTAGGGCGGTTTGCAGTGCATCTCCCAACTGTCCGGCTCCCCCAATGAGTAAAACGCGCATAGATTTTCAGGGTTGTCACAATAATGAGTCAAATGATTGGTCAGAAATCTGCCAAAAACCAGTCGAAAATCAATCAAAAACCAGTCAGAAACCAGTTAAATATCAGTCAAACAAGTCGGCGATCTGGAAGGATTGGCCTTGTTGATCCTTGGCGGAGAGGATCGGAGCCGTGGTTAGGCCCCAGTCGATGTTGAGATCGGGATCATCCCAGCGAATACAACGATCGTAGGGTTGGGCATAGTAATTAGTTGTTTTGTAGAGAACATCAGCCATCACTGAGCGGACCACAAACCCGTGGGCAAAGCCAACCGGAATCCACAATTGGCGATAATTTTCGGCACTTAATTCCACCCCCACCCACTGCCCAAAGGTGGCGGAGCTACGCCGCAGATCAACCGCAACATCAAAGATTGTCCCAGCGACAACCCGGACTAATTTGCCCTGGCCCTGCTCAATTTGATAGTGCAACCCCCGGAGAACAAACTGACGCGAATGGGAGTGATTGTCCTGGACAAATTCAACGCTGAGACCCGTTTGGGTTTGGAACTGACGTTGGTTAAAACTTTCATAGAAAAAACCGCGATCGTCACGAAACACTTTCGGCTCAATAATCAGGACTTCTGGAATTGCCGTGGCAATAACCTGCATGACCCACCTCTGCATAACCCCGCCCATCTTAAACTGGTTTGGGTTGCGACTCAAGCTGCTAGGTTTCACAATCGCGGGTTCCCCGACGCTTCTCGCCGCGATCGTGACGCAAGTCCGCTGACAGACCCCTCGCTTACGGCGCCGGTACGGGATCGCCCTTGTGGTGCTTAACTTCGATGACCGTGTGGACATTCCCGCGTGGGGTAAAGTCCCCCTTGATGGTAACCTCCAAGGGATCGCAGGTGGCCACAAAGTCGTCCAGGATTTGGTTAACCGCCTCTTCGTGGGAGATATAGCGATCGCGGTAGGAATTGATATACAGCTTCAACGCCTTGAGTTCCACCACCCGTTCGTTGGGCACATAGGTCAAGTCGATCGTGGCAAAGTCCGGGTAGCCAGAGAAGGGACACTTACAGGTGAACTCCGGCAGGGTGATCTGGATTGTGTAGGGACGGCCAACCCGGGGGTTAGGGAAGGTGATCAGCTTGCCCTCCCGAATTTGACGTTCACCATATTTAAGGTTAGCCGGGGTTTCCGGTGTCGGGATCTCCCGGTTGGGGGTCTCCAAACCAGAGATATCTAGCGATTGGGCATGATCCTGGGCATGATCCTGGGCATGATCCTGCGCATCGTACTGGGCATGATCCTGGGCATCCATCCCCAGGGTTTCCGGTAGGGGTGTGTGGTGAGGACGAGACAAGCTCATTTTTCTGGGATATCCTTTGCTCTACATTGGCAACTAACGGTTTGACAAGTACCCTTGCCATAACCCATTTAATCTAACAACGGTTGGCCGTAGCCCGACCCCTGGCAAACCTAACGCCACATCCATCCTGTGAGTAAGAGGGAGTGACCCATGACTTCTGAACTAAATATGAGACCCCCCACGCGCCAAGCACCGCCACCCGGGCGAAAACCGGCGCGACCCACACCGCCCTCTTTCCGGGAAGCGGTCCCTCCCCCGTCGGCCTCCAGCAATCAAGTCCCCTCGGTTCCCATCTCAGTCTATCGAGAACTGGCCACGGAACTGCAAATGACCCATGCCCAGGTAGACTCGCTCAGCTTGCAAAACCGCCACCTCACCGAGCAAAACCTGCAACTGCGCCAGGAGATTACCCGCATTGTCCAGTCGGCGCTGCAACTTCAACATATTGTCGATTCTTTTCAACCCGGCCATTTTGCGGTCTCGGAGGCTTTTGAAGGGGAGCCGCTGCCCCCGCCCCCCCCTAGCCCCAAGGCCGTAGATCACCCTACACCGCTCCCCACGATGCCGGAAATGGTCGGTATTGCGCCGCCTTCCCCGCGTTTTGCTGACCTGCGCTTTACCGAGCAACCTGATCCCAGCCGTCAGGTGCGGATGCGCCCCGAACGATCGCGGGATCTCGGTGGTCTCTGGCTCGCCGTCATGATTTTTATCATTATCGTTACTGCCTTTAGCGCTGGCTTTTTCATCATGCGTCCGTTTTTAACCTCGGATCAATAAGCAACATTGCTAAGCACGATCGCGGACGGTGGGTTAGCACCAAACCCTAGCGGTGACGACCTTGTGGCAGCCCCAAAGGAGCCAGTCTGGGGCGATCGTCCGGGAGTGTGTCCAATCTGTCCCTGAAAAATGGTAGCTTCTGTTACACAATGATCCAGGGTGTCGATGTTAGGAGTTGGGAGTTGTCACGCGCTATCCCTGAGGAGTTGGACGCTTGAAAAAAGTAGAAGCGATCATTCGTCCCTTCAAGTTGGACGAAGTTAAAATTGCCCTGGTCAACGCGGGCATCGTGGGTATGACCGTTTCCGAAGTGCGTGGATTCGGTCGCCAAAAGGGGCAAACGGAACGATATCGGGGTTCTGAATATACGGTTGAGTTTTTGCAAAAGCTCAAGGTCGAGATTGTGGTGGAGGATGAACAGGTTGAGATGGTGATCGAGAAGATCATTTCAGCCGCCCGAACCGGTGAGATTGGGGACGGTAAGATTTTCATTACGCCGGTGGAAGAGGTCGTGCGGATTCGGACGGGCGAAAAGAATCTCGAAGCAGTTTAAGCGTTCTTGTGTGGCCCACCGCTCCTCGGCACCGATCGCCTTCCAAGCGTCTGGTCAACAGCAAAGTTACGCAACGTTTCTCCTGCGGAGACGCTACGCGAACGTAGTCACGACTTCAGTCGTTATCGGCGCTTAGCCAGCACGACAAACCGTGCAAAGTTGACTTGTCGAGCGACTAGGGTGCAATCGAGTCTACCGAGGTCCAGCATCCGCCGATGGCCGCGATCGCGGTCAGGGATTGATGTTGGACAACCCAACCCAGCACTCCTCATCGGGTGTTGGGTTTTATTCGGGTTACCCCTGGGGGAAGGGCGATTGGGCCTTGGCCGGGTCTCACCGGGTTGACTGCAAAATCTGGGCTAGCTCTTCTGGCGATAGGGAGCGCAGTAAGGACAAACGGAAGGGATCGCGGCTAATCGCTTCAATATAGCCCGCTCGCAGATAGGTGCGGAATTCCGGTTGCTGCTTGAGATAGGTTTGTGCAAAGGCCACTAGCAAGGTTTTTAAGTTGCCTTGAAACCAAGCGTGGGCAGCTTCAAAGGCGGCTTCAGTTTCCACCGTTGAGAAAAAGAGTTGATCCACCAGCCGCGTGAGATCGCTGGTATGGGAGGCATTATCGGCGAGCAGGAAATACCGTTCGGGGGTGGTTAACCAGCTAAAGGTTTCCGCTTGTTGGGGGACAACCGGGGCCGCGACATCGAAGGCCCCCCCCATAATCATGGTTGGCACTTGAATGCGACCCATCCCCTGGATACCGAAGAGGTTACTGACTGGCGCAAAGGCGAGAATCAGTTTGACGCGATCATCCTTGACCCCCTGTATCCCCAGTTTTTGTACCACTGGGGGCGAATCCTGAAGTTCCAGTGCCCGACATTGGAGTAACAACGCGAGATCGGTTGCCGCAATCGTCGTGGGTTGACAGCGATCGGTCAGGTACGCAAAGTCGATCGTGGCTCCCCCCAAGGCCAGTGCCGTATAGCCCCCAAAGGAGTGCCCCGCAACGGCCACCTGTTGTAGGTTCAAGCGGCCCCCCAGGTTGCTGCGATTGTAGCGATCCAATTGATCAAGCAAAAAGCTTACATCCAAGGGGCGATCGAGAAATTCCCCTACCCGGAAAATTTCCCTGGCCTTCCAAGCCATCACTGCCTGTTTTTGGGCCTCGTTGCTACCAATGTGTTCCGGCAGCGCCACCGCAAAGCCATAGGAAGCCAGATGTTCAGCAAATTCTCGAAAATAAACACGACTGGACCCCAGACCGTGGGAAATGATCACGACGGGGACAGCCGTTAACTGTTCGAGGGGTTGGGGCAGATAAAGATCAGCGGGATAGGTGCGTTGTCGTTGGGTGTCTTCTAATTGCAAGGGTTGGAACACGACTCGGTAGGGTCCCGGTTGTCGTAAATCCGATAAGCGGCTGGGGTCAACGGGGGGTTCCGCCGCCGCCGCCGATCGTCGCTCGGTTTCCGCCACAAACGCCTCGGTTTGGCGCACAAAACGGGCACTGTGCCGATAGAGGGTCAGTACCCGATTGACATCCAAACGCACGGCATTGGTTGGGAAGTGGTGCAAAAAGCCCAACAGGGAGATCCCCTCTGGCTCAGCCGCCGTCAATACCAGGGCCGATCGCACCGCCTGGGCACCGTTGAGGCCCGCACTGGTTTGCACCACCTGCCCTGTCCGCTGGAGCATCATTTCCCCCATTGGGTCCTGGAGCAGTTGGGAAAGCACACTGACGCTGATCGCCTTATGCTGACCCAGGGCCATGCGCAACTCCTCCCGTGCCTCTGGCTTGAGCAACCGGATAAAGGGTCGCAAGGCCGCGTCTACCGTGCCGTCTTTCACAAATTGTTCCAGCGAGGCCACCGGTATCGACTGTGACAAAGGGCCAAAGGTCACATTCACCCGCTCGGCCCCCCGCGCCGGGAGTAGGGTCAACACACTCGCCAGGACACCGATCGCCCCGCCCATGAGCGATCGACCGATTGGACCGATCGGCATACGTTGAATACGGGCATTAATCGCAGGTTGCCCCTGGGCGTGATTCAGGACCGGGAGCGGCAGGGCGGCAAGACGCTGGGGGATTCCTGGGGCCGTCAGACGGGGCGAGGGCACGAACAGCTTAAACGGCAACTGGGGGGTCCGGCGGGGAAGCGGCATGATTGGGAATCCGTATAGCTAGATTGGGTGTGGGTCAACAGTCCCCTGCCAAGCTTGCACAGCGGTAACCCAGGAATGAATCGCTCCTGCCCGTGTTGGCCAGCCTTGCAGTAGACACCTCCCTATTATGGCGAGGTGTTGGCCGCTGGCGAGGGGTGGGTGGGGAAGTCGGCGCGATCGCATCGGCCCCGTCCACCAACCCGCCAGCCCGCCAGTCCTCAGATCCATGACGCACATAACGCCCCTGACGCAAATAAAAAGGCCAGTGTTGCACTGACCTCTCAATGACTCAATCTCTAAAAGCGTCGTTCTCCGTGTCCTTCCGCCTTGTCAGAGACGTTGGCACGCAAAACCCCTTCCCTGGGATTCATCCCCACGATGAGCACCAGGGATTCCCGTTCACTGGGATATCACGCCTTCTATTGTAACGAAAGACACAGACATTCTGTCATAAAACTTTACGCAGCATGGGTCACCCAGAGATAACCGTTGCTGATGAGTAATGGGAGTGGCGTGATGGGAACTGTGTGATGGGGACGCGTGATGGGGCGCGATCGGTTTGCCAATGGCCCTTCCCAGAGGTCCCTGGAGACTCAGACTGTGATCGCCACAGGCTGTGATCGCCACAGACTACGATTCCCGCAGGCTACGATCGCCGCCGGGACGATCGTGGACTCAAAAAATAAGCCGCAATGCCGCCGCCGAGCAACCCAAACAGGTGGCCCTGCCAAGAAACCCCATAGCTAATCGGCAAAATGCCCCAGAGCATCCCGCCGTAGAGAAGAATTACCATCACCGAAAACGCGATCGCGGGAATGCTGCGATCGAAATAGCCCCGCATGATCAAATAGCCCAGGTAGCCAAACACCAAACCGCTGGCCCCAATATGGACCGAGGTGGGTGCACCGATGAGCCAGGTCCCCAAACCACTGACCACCCAGGTAATCAGGGTCACGGGCCAAAAATCACGGGTTTCTCGCCACATCACCAGCCAACCCAGCGTCAGAAAGGGCAGGGTGTTCGAGAGCAAATGCAGTAAGCTGCCATGCAAAAAGGGGGCGCATAGGACCCCCGGCAACCCAACGACACTATGGGGCTGGATACCCCAGGCGTAGAGGCGGCCCCCCAAAAACAGCCAGTTGACGAAAAACACGATCCACATCAGGCCGACAAAGCTGCCCAAGATCACTGCCTGGGTCCTGAGTTCCCGGAAAAGGGCCTGGGTTTCATTCTGCGCCATGATCAATACCGATTAGCAACAAGGGCATGAGGCAGCCAGACCGATCGCGCCCGATCGGGGACCGGGTACTCCTGACCATTTGAGCCTCGTAAGTCCGAATCTACATCTATCCCTTCTATCCCTTCTATATCTTCTATATCCATCATATATAAGGATAGTCAGAATAGCGATGAAGCGATGCCAAGCGATGCCTTCAGGTGGCCGCACTGTACGCCTCAATGGCGGCCCCGCTGGTCGAGTCCTGGGGGGCTGACTGACCGCACTCACCAGAAAACTGGTGATATCACGGACGATCGCACGGGTTGCCCAACCCAAGGTCTGGAGCCATCAGTAACACACCCACTAGGACCTCGTACCGAAAGTTTAAAATATTTAATTATTTCTGCCGCCCCGTCAACAATTAAAAAAAGATATCAATGGGGTTACCCATCCCCCTAGAATACGGTTACTGCCCAAAGCCGAGAAAGGGGGATAAAGCGCCCCCTGTTGCCGTTAACTCGGTTAATGCTGCCAACCGCTTGCCCTATGCCTCAGGTTGTCCTGATTTATCCCCAAATTCCGCCCAATACGGGTAATATTGCTCGCACCTGTGCCGCCACAGGCACTCCCTTGCATCTGGTGGGTCCCCTGGGATTTGAGATCAGCGATCGCGCCCTGAAGCGGGCTGGCCTCGACTATTGGCCCTATGTGGATATCCACTACCACGAAACGCTGGCTGCGTTCCAGGGGGTACATCGTCAACAAGGAGGGCGCTGGATCGGCTTTGCCACCCAGGGAGAACAGAACTATATCCACTGCCGCTTTCGCGACGACGATTGGCTCTTGTTTGGCAGTGAAACTGCCGGGTTACCCGGCGATATTCTGGCGGCTTGTCAGGCCACGGTGTATATCCCGATGGTGCAACCCCAGGTGCGCAGCCTTAACCTGTCTGTCAGTGCAGCTTTGGGTCTCTTTGAAGCCCGCCGCCAATTGGGCTATTTGGATTAGCCCTCAAGCCCCTGCCTCGCAGGCGCGATCGCAGGCTTTAACGCCTCCAGAGATGCGATCGTGACCCTGATAATGGCTGTTATGGGCTGTTATGGATCATCAAGGCACTCCAACAAAACGACAACCTGACTGCAATACAGATAGCTGGGCTACAAAAAACACGGCTCTACAATAAGAAATTCCTATACTTACATCCCCCAAGTGGGAATTCGCTACCGATAGATTTTTATCATTACCCACCGAGTTTCTGTCCGGACGCTCTGGGTGGGGCCTGAATAGTTTTTGCACGGGTTATTGCTGCATCCTAGCTATAGCAATCATTCGCAGGCGATCGTTGGGGGTGCCGTCCAGGTGCTTAGCCACTGAAGGGTGTACACCGCGTAGAGGTGTTCGCAGGAATTAATACGGATGCAATTTGACCCAACTTGCCTTAGAGTTCGCCTTTACAAGGGTGATCTGCCCGCTTTCAAGCTACAGAAATCAGCAGAGAACAGCGATTTCTCAGGCAATCTAGCTGTATTAACAGTCCAATTAGATTTTGATAAGCATCATAATCTTGTCTAAATCAGAAAAGCAGGGTAAGCTTTCGTGAGTGTAATTACCGTCAATGATGTTGATCGCTTACTGGTTGTGATCCAGGTCATTGACTTGCAACTGCCCGAAGTACCCGAAGCTAGTCCAAAGTACCGAAGACAGTTCATGCTGGTCGTTTAGGAGGTCGTTCCTTGACACGAGGATTTTCAGAAGGGGTTAAGCCGTTATGCTCCCATGCCGTCAGTCAGCGCGAAGCGGCAGGTCGAGTAGGTCTGGCAAACACAGCAGACCGTGAGTCTGTGTGCCCCGACGTAAACTCTAAAGGGGAAGTTTCGGCCCTTGAGCAACTCAAGCAGGCACTCCCCGACATTAGCCGCAACCGTCGCGTTCACACCTCGGCTGCGATGATCGGGTTGGCTCTCTCCGTTGGTGTTTCTGATTTTCTGCTCCACAGCCAACGTGGGCGGGCGATCGCGGCTGAACCCCAATCAGCCAGTGCCAGCGAAGCTGCTGTTTCCGCCACCCCGACCGCTGCCGACCTAGCTGAGGGCGTTGTCTCTGCGGTTGAACCGCCCGAAGCCGAAAGGGCAAACTTCGCCCCTGATGCCACCCAGGCAGCCCCTCAAGCGACGGTGCTGGAGCATATTGTCCAGGAAGGCCAAACGCTCTGGGACATTGCTCGTCTCTATCGGCTCGATGCGGCTGCGATCGCAGCCTCCAATAACCTGCCCCCGGATACCGTGTTGCGGGTAGGCCAAATCCTCCGCATTCCCTCAGTGAATGGGATTGTGCATCAATTGCAGCCAAATGAAACCCTGGAATCCGTCTCTCAGACCTACCAGGTGGCAGCCCAGCAATTGGCCCCGTCAGCGCCGGGGGAAGCCAATCCTTTGGTGACCGTGCCTGGGAACGTCAACGATCTGCTCAAGGCCAAACAAGATGTGGCCCTGAACCGCTTGAAGGAAAAGCGGGAATCCCTCAAACAGAGCTTAGAAACTTTACAAACGGCTGCGGCTCCAGAGTCAGTGGCCCCTGAGACTGCCCCCGTCGCAACCCTGCCTGCTGGGAGCGCAACGCAAACAGTCCTGGCGTCAAGCCAGCCGTTTCCGACCCCTAGCGCCTTGGAGGCGGCGAATACCGGTGTGGCGACGATCGCCGAATCCGCTGCGCCTGCGACGGTGGTCCCCACAGTTCCGCCCCTGCTACAGGCGGGTGTTTCCCAGGAAAAACCCCTACAGATTGCTGCCATTCCCAATCTGGGGACCATGCCTTACCAAGTGCAGGTAGGTGACACGCTCAACGACATTGCGAACCGCTACGGCACTTCCCAGTCGGAATTGATGACCCTTAACCGGCTGCGTGATCCGAATGTGCTGTGGGCGGGTCAGACCCTCCAGGTGCCCCGATCGACCACGCAAATCGCGGAGCAGCCTGCTCTGGTTGCCCTGCGGGTAGAGGGCGATGAAGTCCGGAGGGAGGTAGAACTGCCGAGTTCCTTGAGCACACCGCGAACAGCCGCCCCCCAAGCCTTAGCGAGTACCCGTCTGCCAGGGACTAATGTTCCAGGGACCGAGGTCTATCGAGTGAGTCCCGGCGACACGTTGGATGGGATTGCCCGTCACTACGGGGTCTCGCGGGAGGTCTTGGTTGCCGTCAACCAAATTAGCGATCCCAACCGGATTGAGGTCGATCAAGTATTGCGCATCCCCCAAGCCAATGCGGCGAGTTGGGGAGCGACGGGTGGGCAAATTCCCGTTGTCACGGGTGTTCCCGTCGATACCCGTGATGCCGCGTCCACCGAGAGGACAGCCAATCCTACGGTTTTCCCCAACCTGGTTAGCCCCTCGGCCCCAACGGCGACGGCTAGCTCAAACGCGAATACCGCCCTGCCCCCCGTGATCACGGGTACGCCAGTACCGGAAACCGCCCAGGAGTCCCCGGTTGCCTTTGCACCCATTGGCACCCGGCAGCCCCAGGCTTCTCCCCAAGTGCCGACGATTGAGGCCGCGCCTAGCTTTGACCCGCAGCAACAGTACAGCCCCTACGTGGAGCGTCTGAAGGCAGAGGTGGTGCAACTGCGATCGCGCTATTCCAACTGGACACCCAGCCAAACAGCGGCTACCCCCGCGATAGCTTCGCGACGCCTTGGGCGTATCGCGCCGGAAGCCGAGGTCGTGGCACCCACGATTGCGCCGATGGCGAGTCCTGCCCCGGTTGCGCCGACAGCCAGTACGCGGACGGCTGCCCGCCAAAATCCGGACCTCCAGGGGGTTGAAAATTACAACACGGGAATTTACCGTCGCTGGCAATCAGGTCAAACCGCACGGGTTGCCGTCCCCAAGGTTGCGCCAGTCGAGAGTGAACAACTGATCGCCGCTGCCCCGCTGACCTCTGAAGTCTATGACCCCATCATTCAGCAATCCCTAGGTCGGACCGTCTCGCCGGATCTGCCAGCCCTCTCGAACCCCGATTCCTATCTACCCGATGCCGCCCCGGTCTTTAATGGCTATGTCTGGCCTGCCCGTGGGGTGCTCACCTCTGGCTTTGGTTGGCGCTGGGGTCGGATGCATAAGGGCATTGATGTGGCTGCTCCGATCGGAACGCCAGTAGTTGCGGCGGCTGGCGGTGTGGTGGTGACGGCAGGTTGGAACTCCGGTGGCTATGGCAACCTGGTGGAAATCCAGCATCCCGATGGCAGCCTAACCCTATATGCCCATAACAACCGGCTTCTGGTTCGTCCCGGCCAGCAGGTTGAGCAAGGTCAGCAAATTGCTGAAATGGGCAGCACGGGCTTTAGCACCGGTCCCCACGTTCATTTTGAGATCCATCCAGCCGGTCGGGGTGCCGTAAACCCGATGGCATTCTTGCCGAGTCGCTCTTAGGATCTCGCCTTAACGGTTTCAATTTTTGTTTCTCCGCTAGTCTAATTCGCTACAAATGCCCCCAGGGAGCCAATCGGCTCCCTTTTTTCATGGCAGGAAGGTAGGATGGGAGTACCTATGTTTCCAATCTTCTACAGCGATACCTTCCTGGAACACAAAACGGGGCGGCTCCATCCCGAATCCCCCGATCGTTTAGCGGCGATCGTGGCGGGTCTACGGGCGGCTCCCTGGGCCAGTCAAATCGAGTGGCGATCGCCCACCCCCATTGCGGCGCGGGATCTCAGTATTATCACGCAAGTCCATACCCAGACCTATCTGGCGCAACTGCGGCAACTGGCTGCCGCCGGGGGAGGCGCATTGGACAGCGACACGGCGGTTTCACCCCGCAGCTATGAGGTTGCGCAGCTAGCGGTGAGTGCCTGGTTGGATGGGGTGGATACGGTTCTCAAAACCGGCGAACCGGCTTTTGCCCTGGTCCGTCCCCCCGGTCATCATGCCCTCTGGAATCAGGGGATGGGGTTTTGCTTGTTGGCCAATGCGGCGATCGCGGCCCACTATGCCCTCCAACAGCCCGGTGTGGCGCGGGTAGCGATTTTGGATTGGGATGTGCATCATGGCAACGGCACCCAGGCGATCGTGGAGGCCCACCCCCAAATTGCCTACTGTTCCCTGCATCAGTTCCCCTGCTATCCAGGAACCGGCAAAGCGACGGAAACGGGGCAACACCACAATGTCTTGAATCTTCCCATCCCACCCGGTAGCACGATCGCCGATTATCTGCCCCCCTTTGAACAGCAGGCGATTCCCTTTCTCCAAGCTTTTCAACCCGATGTGCTGCTCGTCAGTGCCGGTTACGATGCCAACCACCGCGATCCCCTGGCCAGCCTGTCGCTGCAACCCGATGACTTTGGGGTCCTAACTGATCGTTGCCTACAAGTGACCCGTCGGATTGTCTTTGGTCTGGAGGGTGGCTACGACTTAGAGACCCTAACGGCTTCCGTGTTGGCGACGATCGCCGCTTGTTTATCCAAACGCCCACCTTAATGATCCCCACCTTAATGATCCCCGCCTTGCCCCAGGCAGGTTGCCACGCGCTCTAGTAAAATCCTACCGCCGCGTGAGGTGCCCGTGTAGAGGCTACAGAAAAAGGGCAAACACCCCGCCGGGACGCGCACCAGTAATTCCGCTGGGGGAATCGGCTGGACACTGGCGACCACTTCATCCCGTGATCGCCAATGATACTCGTGGATGTCACCCCGCAGGGCAGCACCAATGTATTTTTCGGTCCGCTGGAGCCAGCCGATCGCTTCCCCAAAGGCGCACCAACACTCCGTAGCATTGTGGGATCGGTTGCTCAACCCTTGCCAAATGCGCTGCTGGATGCTGAACCCGAAATGACCCTGGCTGTAGGTTACCCACAGGCGATCGAGGGTTTGTAGGTCCTCGCAGGGAAAGGCCGCTAAGTCGGCAAAACTTAAGTATGTCAAGCTATCCCGGCCCATCACGCGCAGCATCACGGCGTGGGTTTCGCTGTCAGCCGCTAGCCAGTCCCCGGCGGCTAAGTGGGCCTGTAGGGGTTGATAATCTATGCCCACTGCCGAGGATGGCTCACCCTCAAATACCAACGGTAAAGCCAGCGGGCCAGGGGTATCGACCGTTGGGACTAGGAGCTGGGACGGGGGGCAGGCGGGCGCGGGCGCAACTTCCGGACGACGGGACGGAGAGGGGGGCGTAAACCACTGGGTGAGCGGGATACCCACGGCAGGCGGGGCGATCGGGCGATCGGGCTTGCTGGGGGGCGGCGGGCGATCGGTCACAGGGGGCATGGACCGATCCGAGGGGACAGGAGCGACAGGCGGCACCGGACGATCGGTGGCTGGACTGACGGCGGCGGGTGCCGTGAGCAACTGCAAGTGGCGCAAGACTTCACGGGCGGATGGGTAGCGTAGGCGCAGGGGGCGGGCCACCAGTTTATCGAGAATCCGACCGAGGGCCGGGTCGATGGGCTGCTGGAGATAATCGCGCCAGACCCAGCGATCTTCGGCAAAGGAAAACAGGTCGAAGGGTTCGATCCGGGTGAGCAGGTGCAGACAGGTCACCCCCAGGCTATACAAGTCACTGGCAAACGTGGCTTTCCCTGCCACTTGTTCCGGTGCGGCATAGGCCGCACTGCCAATCACCGTTCCCGTTTGGGCCAAGGCCAAGGGGGTGGCATATTTAGCAGCCCCAAAATCGACCAGGACATAGCTATGGGTGGCCGATCGCCAAATGATATTGTCGGGCTTAAGATCGCGGTGAATGACCTGACGATCGTGGAGAAATTGCAAGACCGGGAGCAGGGCGTGGAGGAGATCAAGAATGCGGGCTTGATCAAAGGCATTCCCCGTAGCAATCAGGGCCGCCAGCGTTTCTCCCTCAATAAACTCTTGAACCAGGTAGGGTTGCCCATTGACCACAAAATAGGCGAGGAGATCGGGGATTTGGGGATGATGCCCCAAGGCTTCCAATTGTTCAGCCTCTTGCCGAAAAAAGGTGAGGGCTTTTGAGTGACTGTCTGGGTTGGGACTACGGGGAAAAAACTGCTTAATGACGCACAACGGATTAGAAGGTTTATCCGTATCCATCGCCAGCAAGGTTCGCCCAAAGCCACCCTGGCCAATGACCCGCACCGCCCGATAGCGCGATCGCAGGATCAGCGAACTGCCACAGGACTGGCAAACGTCAACCGCTTCAGGATTTTCCGGCGACTGGCAACTGGGATTCAGACAGTAGCTCATACCTAGGCCGTTACGCATGTTACCCGGCTACTTTGAGTATACCCAGCTACTTTGAGTATAAAGCGGTTCGTCGGCACCCCGGCCCATCCCAATTCATCGCAGTGCCCATCAAGATCGCGGCACCCATCAATTACGATCACCCCCGCTGCACAGTTGCTAAACTGAGGACTTTGGGACAGGATAAATGCGGTTTGGGTCGTGTGCCCCATTATCAGGAAGCGAGTGAACCATGTTGCAATTGTTTAGCTCCGGCTTAATGTCCTTGTGGCTTCAGCAGGCGGGCGTTCCAGCCCGATCGTTTGATCTGCAAACTTGGCAAGAGAGCCCCGGCCTGGTCCTCACCGATGCGGTGACCCCCCAAACGATCGCCACCGTGGATCAATACCTGAAGGGCTTGGGGAGTAAGGGCATGGCTCCGGCGCAACAGGGGATCTGGTTACAAAGTGGCACCACCTTGTTGATGAACCATCAGGGCACGACCCCCCTCTCGGCAGCTTCCCTTACGAAGGTGGCCACCTCCCTGGCGGCATTGGAAACCTGGGGACCGCAACATCGCTTCCCGACAATCGTCCAGGCGACGGGACCGATCGCGCATGGGGTCTTGCAAGGGGACTTGGTGATTCAGGGGGGCGGTGATCCTCTGTTTGTGTGGGAGGAGGCGATCGCCCTGGGCCACAGCCTGAACCGATTGGGGATTCGGCAAGTGCAGGGCAATCTGGTGATCGTGGGTAACTTCTGGATGAACTACGAAACCGACCCGGTGCTGGCGGGAAATTTCCTGCGACGGGCACTCGACGATCGCCTGTGGGATTGGGAGATTGAGGGGCAATATGCGGCCATGCCGACGGGAACGCCCCGCTTGCGCCTGGCGATCGCCGGAAGGGTCACAACTGCTGCTGCCATCCCGTCCGGTAGCGTTGCCCTCTTGCGCCACGATTCCCTGCCCTTGGCCCAGATTCTCAAGTTAATGAACGTCTACAGCAATAACCCGATTGCGGAGATGTTGGCCGAGTCCTTGGGGGGTGCCCCGGTGGTGGCTCCCCTTGCTGCCCAAACGGCTGGGGTACCTGTGGCGGAGGTGCGTTTAATCAATGGCTCCGGTTTAGGCCAGGAAAACCAAATTTCGCCACGGGCGGCGGCGGCCATGATGATGGCCCTCCAGCGATCGCTCCAACCGCATGGGTTAACGATCGCCGACCTGATGCCAGTGATTGGACACGACCTGGGAACGGCTGAGGGGCGCAAGTTGCCTGCCCATACAGCGCTCAAGACGGGGACGCTGTGGGATGTGAGTGCGTTGACGGGGGTTTTCCCGACCCAACAGTATGGCCTCGTTTGGTTCACGATTATCAATCGCGGTACAGATATCGATACCCTCCGGGCACAGCAAGATCAACTGGTGCAGGGGTTAACCCGCCAATGGGGAGTGGCACCTGCTGCGACCCCCACCTTGACCCCCCACATTTGGCTCAATCCCGATGATCAAACCCTGGGGGCACTGGGCCGAAACTATCCGCTCGTGGTGGCACGCGGGTAAGCAATTCACTCAGCAATTCACTCAGCAATTAATAACCAAACGGTTTCATGATTAACGACCAAGCTGGAGAACTGATATATTGGCTAATATGTTGTGTAAAGCTTAACTGTCGTCGTTGCTCACGTCTAGGCTAAGCTAATCACAGCAAAACAATTCCTCGCAAAATGACTCCTCGCTAGCTGCGATCGTGACTCCGCCGTCCCTCAACCTAGATCAGGCACTTAAACATTACTTTGGCTACGAGCAGTTTCGATCGGGCCAACGATCGATCATTGAGGCCATTTTGCAAAACCGGGATACGCTGGTGATCATGCCCACGGGAGGCGGTAAATCCCTCTGCTATCAGTTGCCGGCTTTGCTGCAATCGGGCGTAACCGTCGTTGTCTCTCCCCTGATTTCCCTGATGCAGGATCAGGTTGATGCCCTGCGCAACAATGGGATTGCGGCAACGTTTTTGAACAGCAGCCTTACTGGGGCTGAGGTCCGCGCACGCGAGACAGCAATTTTACGGGGCGATATTCAACTGCTGTATGTGGCTCCCGAACGCCTGTTAATGTCGGAATTTCTGGAAAACTTGTTAGACCCAATACAGGAGCAGTTTGGATTGGCCAGATTGGCGATCGATGAAGCCCATTGCGTTTCTGAGTGGGGGCATGATTTCCGTCCGGAATATCGGCAATTACGCCAGATTCGCGATCGCTACCCCAATCTACCGGTTACTGCTTTAACGGCGACAGCGACCGAACGGGTGCGTCAGGATATCCTACAACAACTTGCCTTGCGTCAGCCCCTGATTCACGTTGCCAGTTTTAATCGTCCCAATCTTTATTACGACGTACAAATGAAACCGCAGGGGATGCGTCAGTGCTTGCGGGAACTGGTACAAGCCATTCGTCAACAATCGGGTTCTGGTATTATCTACTGTCTGAGCCGTAAGCGCGTTGAAGAAGTTGCAAGTTATCTTAATGACAGTGGCATTAAAGCCCTTCCCTACCATGCAGGTTTGCCAGCCCAACAGCGGGAAGAAAATCAAACGCGATTTATTCGAGATGATGTACGCCTAATTGTGGCCACGATCGCCTTTGGGATGGGCATTAATAAACCCGATGTTCGCTTTGTTTTTCACTTTGACTTACCACGGAATATTGAGGGCTACTATCAAGAATCGGGTCGCGCTGGTCGGGATGGTGAACCGGCCCACTGTCGGCTTTATTTTAGCTATGGCGATCTGAAAACTGTCGAATGGGGCATTGACCAGAAACCTGATCCCGATGAGCAACGCATTGCCCGTCAGCAGTTGCGCCAGATGCTAGATTATGCAGAAAGTACGGTTTGTCGTCGCACGATCCAACTGGGATATTTTGGGGAGGAGTTTCCGGGTAGCTGCGATAACTGCGATAACTGTCGCTATCCGAAACCAATGGTAGATTGGACCACTGAAGCCCAGAAGTTTCTGTCCTGTGTTGCCCGTTGTCGCGAACGGTTTGGCATGAACTATATTATTGATGTTTTGCGGGGATCGAAGAATTCAAAAATTCTCAACAATCAGCACCAAACCTTATCCACCTATGGTATTGGAAAAGATCATACGGCGGAGGAATGGAAAACCCTAGGCCGATCGCTGATCCATCAGGGGTTACTCACGATGACCACGGATGGGTATGGGATATTGAAATTGAATGAGAAAAGTTGGGAGGTGATGCGTAGACAGCGATCGGTCCAGATTGCGATCGCGCCGACAGAGTTCCGTCCTGTTGAAATTAAAACGCCGAAAACAACCCTACCCCCAGCGATTCCCGATCCCCACATTACCGATCTGTTTGAACGGTTACGCTACCTGCGCAAACGCTTAGCTGATGAACAGGGTATCCCCCCTTACATGGTTTTTTCTGATGCGACTTTGCGGGAGATGGCAACCCGTTGTCCCCTAACCCGCATTGCTTTTGCCCAGATTTCAGGGGTTGGCAGTCGCAAATTCAGCCAGTATGGTGACACATTTTTAGCGGAACTCCAAGCCTATTGCCGGGAGCATTGTTTGCAGCCGGAATCTCCCGCGCCAGCGATATCCCCATCGCCCAGGTCACGGGCGGAACATCCTTCTGAGCCAGTGTTTTTATCAGGGACCGTTCAGGAAACCTGGAAGCTTTATCAACAGGGGCTAGGGATTGAGGCGATCGCCGCCCAACGTCAATTGAAAGCCACGACGATTTACACCCACTTTAGTGATCTCATCCAATTGGGTAAATTAACCAATCTCGATCGCTTAGTTCCTGGCGATCGTCAAGCCACGATTATTGCTGCCCTAGAAGCGATCGGACCTGATTCACTCCGGGATCTGTTTGATCATCTGCGAGGTCTCTATAGTTATGGCGAAATTCGCCTAGTGAGTAGTTGGTGGCAATCTCATCAGCGATCGTCTATACCTGAATCAGATCAGTCGATGGATTAGTTTCGATCTGTTAGTGGACTAGCTGAGAGGATAATCATCTTTATAAATTTCTTTGACGATCGGGAAAAAGGCTGACTGCTCAGACTCATAGTGTGACTCCCAATATGAAAAATGGGCTTATGCCGACTGTTCCACCTTGGGGAATTCCGTCACCGTTGCCGCATCCACTTCCCGCAGGTGAATCACATCATTGCGCGGATCAACATAGGCGACCTGTAGGGTTAATTGTTCTCCCAACGCCACCGGACGATCGAACCGCATCGCCAACTCCAGGCCCAAATCTTCCAACAGCACCAGGGCTAAACTTTCATGTTCCCGCAACCAGCGCAGGACCAACCCCTGCCACAGATCCGCCGCATGACGACGCAGGAATTCCAACCCCCAGTAGCGATTGGTTTGGCGCTCCACCCACACCGCCTCCTGCGCCGCCGCACTCACGCTCATCAACACCTCTTGCAACGCTTCCGCTGAGAAGGGGGGAGCCTCCCCGCGCAGGTGGGCCTTGATTTGGAAGTGGGCCAACAGATCACTGTAGCGACGGATCGGGGAAGTCACCTGGGCATAGGTATCCAGGCCGAGGCTGGCATGGCGAGCCGGGGTCAGGCTCACCTCACTGCGGGGCATACAGCGGCGGATCGCACTATAGCGAACGGGACCAGGGGGCAATTGCAGCAGTTCCGTCTCCGGCGGGAGTTCCGGTTGGGGTTGGTTGCGGAAAGGCAGGGGTAGGTTATGGGCTTGGCCATAGCGGGCCGCGACTTCCCCCGCCAGGATCATCATTTCCGCCACCAGTTGGCGGGCCTGGGAGTCATCCAGAAGCTGGATGGTGACCTCATCGTCTTGAACCTTGATCGATGCCTCCGGCATGTGAATCGAAATCGCGCCCTGGGCCTGCCGCCACTGCGATCGCAACGTCACCCACCGGGCGATCGCGGCAATTTCCGGTTCCGCTTGCACCCCCAACTCCAACATCTCGTTCACGTCTTCGTAGGTGAGGCGATAGGTGGGCTTGATCCGAGTGGGGGCGATCGTATAGTCCGCCACTGAGCCGTCCGGGGCCAGCACCACACCAAAACTCAGGGCGCAACACTCCTGCCCCTGGTTCAGGCTCATCGGTCCCGTGGCAATCTCCGACGGGAACATGGGGATCATGCCCGTAGGTAGATAGAGGGTCGTACTGCGGCGGCGGGCCTCCAGATCGAGATCATCCCCCGGCGTAATCCAGCGGGTAGGATCGGCAATATGCACCCAAAGCTGTTCCCGGCCATCGGGCAAAACTTCCCAACTGAGGCCATCATCGATTTCCAGGGTGCTGGCATCATCGATCGTGTATACCTTCAGATGGGTCAAGTCCCGGCGATCGCGATCGGCATCCGTGGGTGGCGAAGCAAGACGGGAGGTAGCCATAGCGAGTACCGTAGGGGGGAACTGGACGGGAATTTGACTGCGCCGCAGGAACAGATTTTCGTGAGGTTGCCAAAGCCCCAGGGCTACTAACAGGTCAAAGGCCGCTTCCGGGGTCGTGGGCCGTTGCAAAGCAGTTAGCACCTCCTGGGCCTGGGTGGTATCCCGTGGCGTGGCTTCCTCTTTCAGGGTGGCATAGCGTTCGATCGCTTCCAACCGAGGGCGATCGCTGGTCTGCCAGTCTACGCTACCGGGCTGATCGAGGGCTTGCCGCAGGCGGGCCAGCAGCGTTTCCCACTCCTGTTGCCGCTGTTGGGCGACATTTGCTTGGTGCTTGAGATCGGCCACCTGGCTGCTAGAGCGGGGTTCATAGACCTCGCCCTTTTGTTTGAAATAGAGCTTATCTTCCGAAAGCAAGCAATGGGCCGCATAGCAGTTCACCGGATCAGTGTCGGCAAACAACAGCAGGGACATGGCAGCAGGGTCCACCGCCCGGTTTTCCTCCACCAGGATTTCCCAGGCCACCTCCAGACTGTCGGGGTCGAGTTGGGGCGCAACCGCCGCCTGAAAAGCCGCAATCTCACTGGAGGTATAACCAGCACCTACCGTATAGGTGACTTGGCGCGGATTGATCGTATGGGCCTGGTTGAGATGATCCACCACGATCCAATGTTTATTGTCCTTGGGACGATCGACCACAGCCAGGTGACGATGACCGTGTAACCAGAATTCAATCAGGGTGCCTTTTTGCATGGGAAGATCTGCGATCGGAGGTCGGCCTGCCACACGGGTTTGTCACACGGGGCGGTGGGTGATACTTCACTAATGTACCTGGTTATCCGCCGTCCCGCGCTTTGGATTCGTGCATACAGGCCGATCGCGAGGGGGATCTACCCCATGAGGATGACGCGATCGAGAACATGGATCACCCCATTATCGGCGGCAATATCCGCTGCCAGGACCGTGGCATTTTTGACTTCAAAGCCGTCGGCGGTCTGGATTGGGATGGGAGAACCTTCCACCGAGGTGAGGGTTTCAACCTGGGCTAAGTCCGCCTGGGTGTAGCGACCGGGAACCACATGGTAGGTCAAGATCCGGGTGAGTTGGGGAATATTTTGCAGTAGGGTTTGGATTGTACCGGGGGGTAACTTGGCAAAGGCGGCATCGTTGGGCGCGAAGACGGTGAAGGGGCCGGGGCTTTTCAGGGTTTCAACCAGGCCAGCCGCTTGCACCGCCGCCACCAGGGTCGTGAAGCCATCGGCACTAACCGCAATGTCAACAATATCGGGCATGGGTTCGGCAACCACAATAAGGGGTAAGGAGGATGGGGCACGGGGGCGTGTGTGGACATCGCCCAACCGATCCTTCTAGTAAATTAGCGGAAAAGCATGGCCCATAGCTAGGCCGGTGCAGTGCACGATCGCTGACAGGTTGGGAGTCCTGGTTTTAGCCAGTGGCGACTCAAGTCGTTACGACGCAGGGTGGGTAGAGAAGAGGGGGGTGACCAGCTCTCGATGTTCTTGTAGGCGCGGGATGAGGACAGTAGCCAGATGCACGATCAGCAGGTGTGCAATGAGCTAAAGACGATGATTCTGGCTGGCCATGAAACCACCACCAATGCCCTCGCCTGGACGATGTCCCCTACCCCGGCATTTTCCGCGATCGGGCAATCCGTTAAGATGGCAAAGCACTGCGTTCGCCTAGCTGCTGGCTGGGGATGGGGTACAAAAGTACCAAATATAAATCGCCTGTCAGTTCAGTAGCTCACACATTGAACATGGGATAGCCGTCTGAGGATATCGAAGGCTCGGCTGTGTTAGCGACAGGCAGGATGCCTACCCCACACTTGTTTTTCGAGCTACTGAGGTTCGCAGTCCAAACGTTCGCAGTTTTAAATGTTCGCAGTAAGGAGTGTTTTGGAGATGGTCTTTGTGGATTCCCTGCTGACACGGGAAAGCCAAGCATTGCCAGTAGGGGCGAGCGACTGGTCTCCTTTGCCCCACCAGCGGCCCTTGCTGTTGATTGGACATGGCACCCGCGATGATGACGGTCGCCAGCAATTGTTGGATTTTGCCGCCGCCTATCAAGCCTTAGACACTAGCCGCCCGGTGATTCCCTGTTTTCTGGAGTTAACGACACCTACGATTCAGCAAGGGGTCGATCGATGTGTGGCGGAGGGCTATACGGATCTGTCGGTTTTACCGATCCTGCTCTTTGCGGCTCGCCATAATAAGTTCGATGTGACCAATGAACTCGATCGTGCTCGCCAGCGCCATCCCCAGGTGCAGTTCCACTATGGTCGCCACTTTGGGATTACCCCCACAATGTTGGATCTATGGCGGACCCGGTTGGCCGAACTGGATGGACCGCAGCATAATCCCCGCCAGATCGATCGGGTCGATACCCTGCTGTTGTTTGTGGGGCGCGGTTCAAGTGATCCGGACGCGAATAGTGATGTGTATAAGTTGGCGCGTCTGATTTGGGAAGGCAGTGGGTATCAAACGGTGGAAACCTGCTTTATTGGGATCACCCATCCCCGTTTGGAAGAGGGATTGCGACGGGCCGGTCTCTATCAACCGCAGCGGATTATTGTTTTGCCCTATTTCCTGTTTACCGGAGTTTTGGTGAAGAAAATTGCCACGATCGCGGCGAACTATCAACAGGCCTTCCCGGCCACTGAGGTCGTGTGTTTGCCCGAAATGGGCCTGCATCCCCACCTGTTCGGCATTCTGCGGGAGCGGGAACTGGAAACCCAAACGGGCCAGGTGCAGATGAACTGCGAAATGTGCAAATTCCGGCTAGCAGCCCTGGGCAATGGGGCTAGTGCTAGCTACGGTCATGATCACGGTCATGGTCACGATCATAGTCATGGTGACAGCCACGGTCATGATCACGCCCACGCTCACAGTCACAGCCACGGTCATGATCACGGCCACGGCCACGGTCATGATCACGCTCACGGTCACAGCCACGGTCACGCCCACGATCACGTGGCCCCCGATCCCTATGCAGAACCGGGCCAGTACCATCAACGCATTTGGCAGGTGCCCTAACCAAATCCCCGGTGCTGATTTGTTAAGCTGGCGGGTAGTTGGCTGCTGCCTACCATCGTCTGTTTGACCTGTCGGCCCTCTCTCCTATGGCACCTTTCTCCAACCTGGCCTCGCCCCGTTCGCGTCGCGTTGCTGCTGACGTATCCGGACCCGCTGCTCCGGTCGCCTCACCGCCGCTGCCCCCTGCGGCCTCCCTGGACAGTTCCCCCTTCTCCGAGGTTGAGGATTCGATCCTGTTGCGGGTGTTGGTCCAGGTATTGGTCAGTATTGGCATTCTGGCGACGGATCTGGCCGCAGCGGATGTGGTGGATCAGATGGGGATTAGTGTTTGGGCGATTCCCCTGAGTTGGGTGGGGGCTTTCTGGAGTTGGCAGCATCGGCGCAAGCGGAATGTCGCGACCAAATTTGTGATTGCGATCGGGATGTTGTTGGCGTTGGTCCTTTTCTTCAATGCCCTGATCGGTCGTTTGAATGACACCCGCCTAGTCCTAGCAGAACTGCTGATTCAACTCCAAGTTCTCCATAGTTTTGATCTCCCCCGTCGCCGCGATCTGGGTTACTCCATGATCATTGGTTTGATCCTGCTGAGTGTGGCCGCAACCCTCAGCCAAACCCTGGCCTTTGCGCCGATCTTGCTAATTTTCCTGGGGATCGCCTTACCGATTTTGGTGTTGGACTATCGATCGCGGTTGGGATTACTGGGCCAGCGACGACCGGTGACGACGGGCAGCAAACCCCGGTATCGCTGGTGGCAGTTCCCGGAACTCACGCTCAAACGGTTATGCCTATTTTGGGTGGTGACGGTTGCCCTAGGCTTAATCGTCTTTGCCTTCCTGCCTCGACTACCGGGCTATCAGTTGCAAACCTTCCCGGTGAGTGCGCCGATCGAATTAGAAGGCGAATTTGATGCCCGCCGGATTGTTAACCCTGGCTATGTCAGCGGTCCCACGGGGGGTGGGCGGTTTGATGAGGAAGGGAACGGTGAGGGCATGGGCGCAGGACAGGTGCGCGGTCGCGGTCGGGGCGGTGAAGGTGGCGTGATGGATGACACCTTCTACTATGGCTTCAATACGGAAATGGACCAAAACCTGCGGGGGCAGATGACTCCCCGGATTGTGATGCGGGTGCGATCGCAGGCGCGGGGATTTTGGCGAGTGCTGGGCTTCGATCGCTACACGGGCCAGGGCTGGGAAATTTCCCGGAATGATGATGCGACCATTCTCGATCGCCCATTTTGGTCACCCCAGTTTTTCCTGCCGCGCCTCTTGACCCAGGGGGCGACCCAGGAGACGGTGCAAACCTACACGATTGTGGCGGACCTGCCTAACCTGATCCCGGCGATGGCAGTGCCAGAACGACTGTACTTCCCCACCGATCAGGTGGCGATCGATGCGGAAGGGGGCTTGCGATCGCCGGTCAATTTGGGGGAAGGGTTGACCTACACGGTTGTTTCCCAGGTCCTTCTGCGCGATCGCACCATGTTGGGTGAGGCGGAAGGTCCCTACCCCCCTGGCACCCGTACCCATTATTTGCAACTGCCGGATTCGATCAGCCCGAAAATTCGTGAGCGCACCGAGGAGATTTTAGCGACGGCGAATAATCCCCTCACCTCAGTTTATGAAAAGGCGCTTTACCTAGCCCAATACCTCAAACAAACCTATCAGATTCAACCCGATCTGCCCTATCTCGCCTCCGATGAGGAGTTGGTTGAAGCGTTTTTATTCCGCTTTCGGGGGGGCTATCCCGATCATTTCTCGACGGCGTTGACGGTGATGTTGCGCTCGATCGGCATCCCAGCGCGATTGGCCGTGGGGTTTGGGACGGGTGAGTTCAACCCGTTTACGGGCTATTACGTTGTGCGCAATACCGATGCCTATGCCATTACCGAGGTCTATTTCCCTGGCTATGGCTGGTTTGGGTTTGATCCGATTCCCGGTCATGAACTCATCCCCCCTGCGCCTGAGGAAGACTACACTTTCAGTGTGCTCAAGCAGTTTTGGCAGTGGATCGCGGGATGGTTGCCACCGCCGATCACCGCAGTCATCACCGGGGTATTGCGGGTGATTGTCACAGCCCTGGCCCAGGCGATCGGCTGGTTCTTAGGACAGTTTGCCCAGGGGTGGCTCGGCATCTTGACAGGCTTGATTACGGCAGTGGCAATGGGGTTCCTGGGCTGGCTCAGTTTCCAGGGGTGGCTCCGGTTTCGCTACCACCGTTGGTTGGCCCGCTTGCCAGAGATGGAAAGTCTCTATCAACAACTGTTGCGCTGGTCGGCTAGTCAAGGGCATCGCAAACGGGCAGCCCAAACCCCCCTGGAGTTTGCCCAACAGATGCAAACCGTCTATGACCCGGAAACGGCAGCCACGATCGCGGCGATGACCGATGCCTATGTGAACTGGCGCTATGGGGGGCAACCGGTGGATACGCAGGACCTACGACGGCAGTGGCAGCAACTCCAGCAGCGATCGCTCCTAGGGAAAACCGCGATCGCCCAAGCAGCAGTTGTCGGCTCAGACTAGACAAGGTTTGAGCTATCGGGTCTATGGAGGTTCCCGCCTATGCAACAGCAACCCTTGGGGCAAAGTTCTCTCACCGTGAGCGCGATCGGCCTTGGCGCGATGCCCCTCTCGCTCAATCACCGTCCGTCCACGACCCAAGCGATCGCCGTGATCCACCGGGCACTTGATCTGGGGGTCACCCTGATTGATACGGCAGATGCCTACTGTCGTGATGAAACCGACAAGCACCATAATGAACGGCTGATTGCCCATGCCCTGCATACCTATCCCGGCGATACCCGTTCGGTGGTGGTGGCAACCAAGGGCGGGTTAATGCGACCGATGGGGACTTGGACGCGGAATGGCAACCCGGACTACTTGCGCCAAACGATTCACGAGAGTTTCTTAGCCCTTGGGGGCGATCGTCCCCTGGCCCTCTGGCAATACCATGCCCCAGACCCCGTCTATCCCCTGGCGGTCTCACTGGCCGCTGTGCAAGCCGCCGTGGCAGCGGGAGAAATTCACACAGTGGGGATTTCCAATGTTTCCGTGGCCCAAATTCAAGAAGCCCAGACGATCGTTAACCTGGTTTCGGTGCAAAACCAATACAACCCCTGGCACCGTAAACCCGAAACGGATGGGGTTTTGGCCTACTGTGAACAGGCCGGGTTAACGTTTTTCGCCTGGAGTCCGCTGGGGGGGAGCCGCCGGGTCCAGGAATTGGGCCACCTCCCCGCGATCGCCCAACTGGCTGCGGCGAAGGGGGTCTCGGTCTACTGCCTGGTTTTGGCCTGGTTACGGGCTAAGTCTCCCTGCCTTGTGCCCATCCCCGGTGCCAGCAAGCCCAGCAGTATCGCCGACTCGGTTAAGGCCGCTAACGTCACGCTAACGCCCTCGGAGGTTGCCCTCATTGATCAAGCAACGGCAACCTAACGGCCAGCAATCGCCCGATCCAGGCACAGTCTTTACAAATCCCAAAGCAATTGCCGTGGGCCAATGGGGCTGTCCTACAATTGAAAAGCAGCAAGATTTGCAGCTAGATCCCCGCTAGTATAGCGATTCTCCCGCGGAGACGCTACGCGAACGCGGCCAGAAGTGTCGAAGGCGTGTCAAGGATGGTGAGAAGTGCGATCGTTTCAGCGCGGGGGCGATCGGACCGCTAAAGGCTGATGAGATGTGAGTTAGAGCGCCAAGGGCGGCTAGTCGTGACAAACGTAAATTTTCGATAAAGCTATACGAAAATTAATGTGCGGGAACTGTGGATCTAGCTAGTGGTGGTCACGGTTTCACAGGGGGAGGGTGTTATGGCAGGTCACAAGTTATCGGGTCACAAGTTATCGGGTCACAAGTTATCGGGTCACAATACACTAGGTCACAAGCCATTAGATCGTACCTGGGTCCATCGGGGGTGGCTGCTGGGGATACTGGCCCTAGGATTGGGCTTACCTGGAATTGCCGCGATCGCCGCTAACCCCAATACTTCAGCCTCAAACGCTTCAGCATCAAGCCTTACAGCCTCAAACGCTATAGCCCCAAACACCGCAGAATTGCTCCCCACGGCCCCGCCAGAGGTGGCTGCTACGACCCCTGTGGCTGCGACTCCGGCTCGTTGGGCGGATGGGGTTTATCTCTATGGGGAGTCACCGGAACCCGAACAATTGGGCCGGGCTTATCTGGTTTTTGAAGTAACCCAAGGGGCGGTGATTGGTGCCAGAAGTGTTGAATCTTAAGATTTCCTTTTCTAACAATAGACACACTAATCCTGTGGTAAGCTAGTTTTGTCAACA
>OGCL01000337.1_pt1 | contig 52787 bp, 46 predicted proteins | sample 1570041 | NCBI WGS metagenome assembly OGCL01 (sample SAMN06266162, study PRJEB24511) | hot springs metagenome | isolation source: Hot spring water | place: South Africa: Limpopo | collected 2015-06-22
CAGAAGTGAAACGCAGCTGCGACGATGGTAGTGTGGCAGATGCCATGCGAGAGTAGTACACCGCCAGGCTCCCAATACAAAGGAACCCCGCTCAGTGAGCGGGGTTTTTTGTATTTAGGCCCGGCGATTTACTGCGCGTAGAGTAGTACAGTGACGCTGGGGTTTCGAAACGCAAACAGTTTTGCGTTTCGCCAGCGGAACAATCCCGAGCTCCGCGAGGGATATGAAGGCTCCCAATAAATGGAAAAGCCCCAGTCGAAAGACTGGGGCTTTTTTATTTACTGCGATTCTGGCTGTGGATTACTTAGAGAGTAGTACAGTGAAGACGGGATTTAGGACTGCAAACAATTTTGCAGTCCTCCGGCTGAACGGCCCGAGCTCTGCGAAGGGCATTAAGGCTCCCAATACAAAAGAACCCCGCTCCGTGAGCGGGTTTTTTTGTATTTAGGCTCCGGCGATTTACTGCGCGTAGAGTAGTAAAGCGAAATCGGGAATTCGTGAAGCCAACAGTTTGGCGTCGTCCGGTCTGAACACAAAAACGTCAGGAACGGTTTTGGACAGCCGCAGGCTGGTCCCGCAGGGATGAGGCACAGGAGGTGCCGAACAATCCCGAGCTCTGCGAAGGGCATCAAGGCTCCCAATCAAGCCAATAAATCCACCAATCCGCTTCTGAACGCATAAAAAAATCCCCGCATGAGCAGGGACTTTTATCAGTAGAAACTTGTGATTCATAAATAAGATAGGCGTAAGCGGCTGTGTCAGTTCGGTGAAGGAGGATGGTGTTTACTAAAAGCTCTATTGTTTCGTCTTGAGGCTACAGGCTTAATGCTTAAAAGCGAAGCGTAACTTAGCGCACTGATACCCAGAGTTAGATCCACAGCCTTGGGTATCTTGTAATGAAATCACCAGCTAAGTCACTACTGTTAAGGCATTGCCTGCCACTTGCCGTTATGCAAATAACCAACGATCCGCACATTAACAGGCTCAGTTGACGCTGAAATATAGCCGATAGCTGATTTATTATTACTGACAATTTTGAGCATCTCTGCATCGCTTTGCACAAAATGCGGTCTGGCAGCTGCGCCGGTAAAAATCAGCCTTGACCAATAGGACTGATATTGAGCAGCGGTCAGATTGAGTAAGCTTAGGCAAAATTGCTGATGCTGTGCTGAATCTCTGGCACTGTGAAAAATAACTGCTGCTGAACCATCTGCAAAGGTACTGGTTTTATTCAGGTATAACTGGATAAGGCTATGTTGCTCGAGTTTGTTGTTATTACTCTGATGCGCTATCAGCACCAGTTCAGTTGCATGAACAGACAAACTTAATAGCAGGGTGATGAAAAGCATCAGCAATCTCATCTTTGCACCCTAAAACACAAAGTCTACGCCAAAGGAAAAACCACGGAACTCATCAACCTTAGGTTGACGATCCCGCCCTTGCATATAGTCAATTTTAAAGCTTACTCCTGGTTGCAAATCGTAACGCAGCGTTAATACATCCATCGAAAAACGGTTTGGGGTGGCCAGGCGCTGATAAACCTGAGTGCCGATTTGCCTGAGTGCAGGATGGGTGATATCACGCAGAAATCCCAGATCATTAATGTCCTGCATACTCCATTCGTGGTGATAAGTGAGGATAAATGGGTCAAATCTTCTGGACACAGCCACATAATGTGCTGTGTTGCGGGGATCTGCACTGTTTAGAATGCCATAATTGGTTTTTTCACCTTCAATTTTCCAGTCGCCAAATTGCAAGCGTGCACCAAAATAGTAGTATCTCGCCCGTTTTGACATACTCAGGGTATCAAGCAGCTGTTGTTTTTCGGCAGGGCTGGCGTTTACATTCGACAGGGCAGGTAACACCACAGGAAAAATGAGTTGTTCATCAATAGCGGTACCATCGCCGTCAGCTTGCATAGCACCGCCAAACACAGTCCAGTAATCGCGTGATAATTCAAGATAACCATTGATAATATTGTGCATTTTGATGGGCACCCCTTCAGGGCGCACACTTTTAAAGGTTTTCCCGCTGAAATCACCGGTAATAAGGCGGTACTTCACGGCAAAATCTTTCACCGTGGCTTTGTGTTCAAAGGATAAACCTTCAATAGTCTCAAAATCAAAATTCCAGTACACAGCTTTAGGCAGACGGGCATAGTCATGGGCATAACGCACATACTGAAAATCCGACTGGGCAAACAGCGGGTTGGCAATACGGCCAAAGTTAATTTGCATATCTGGGTTTAATTGATAACTTAAAAACGCCAGGCTCATTTTGGCACTGAAGTCGTCACTGCCTTTTGCCATCATTTGCAGGGTAACCCGAAGTGAATCCTGTAAATCAGTTGTGGTTTGCAACGCAAATAAGGTTTCGTCACGCCAAATCAGTCCGTCACCGGCATACATATCAACCAGCTTCGGGTTTTCACCTTTTGGCAACATTTTGCCAGCGCGAACTGAACCAAAACCATGAATGTCAGTTTCTGCTGCAACACCGCAACTCAGCAATAACAACACACTAGTCAAGTTGCGCAGCATGATAGGGGATCCTGATATCAAAAGTTGTTCCTTGTTGTTCAATACTGTGCACCTGAATATCGCCTTGCAGGTTAAATTTAACGATTCGGTATGCAATGGCCATACCTAAACCACTGCTGCCTACGCCAAGTTTAGTGGTGTAAAAAGGGTCAAATACACGCCTTTGTAGCTCAGGTGCTATACCCACACCTTGATCACTACAACTTAAACACACTTCGTTTTGCCTTAGCGCAAGGCGTAATAAGCAGTTACCGCCCTGACCCTGAGGAAAAGCATGTTCCATCACATTCGATAACAAAGAACTAACCAGCTGTGCATAAAGCCCGGGCATACTGGAAATAATAATCTCAGGTTCAATTTGCAACTGTAGCTTGATCTGATGTGCATTCAGCTGATCCTGCATGCTGGTCACAACATCCTGAATATAATTGGAAAGATTAAACCAACGTTGTGCTTCACCATGTTGCTCTTGCGATAACAGTTTGAAGTTATTGATTAATTGCGAGGCTCTGCTGGTGTTGTTAATAATCAGATGCGTCGCTTCCGTCAGTTTATCCAGTTGACTCACCAGCTGTGGTTTGGTCAGGGTGCCGGCTTCGGTATCACGCAGCAGCTGCTGCACCATATCATTGATACAGGTAATACTGGTAATTACCACCCCAAGTGGTGTATTGACCTCATGGGCGACACCTGCCACCAGCGAACCTAATGACGCTTGTTTTTCTGATTGTAACAGTGCTTCCTGTGTCTGTTTCAGATGATTCAGTGCCTGCTCTGTGCGTTCTTTCTCTTGTTGCAAATCGGCTTTGGCCTCAGAGATAGTTTTAATATCACCGGATAAACGACCGGATAAGCCGGCAATACTGACCGCGACCTCTTCAAATTCATCCTGCAAACCCAGCAGTGGGTTCTGCACTATGCCGTCTTTACTATTGACCGCTGCAGTAAGTGCGGCATTTAGTTTGCGCAGTGGCTGTAATACCAGCTTTGATAATGCAAGAGATAAACCTGCTGCCAGGATCAGGATCAACAGCACCATTTCACCGGTCTGGCGCAGCATAATTTGTTTTAGTTCATCTGCGATATAGTCGGTGTTGCTGTATATTTTAATTTGTCCGACACTGGTTTGCTGGCCCCCCAGTGTCAGTTCAATCGTTTTTTCTATCACTACACCGTCCTGACTGCTGCCCAGTAACGTCTGGTTTGGCAGTTCAAGCTTGTTGTTGCCGGCGTCGTTGATGGCAATTTTTTTGATGCCAGGATCAGTCAGATGCGGGCCAAGTAAAACCTCGAGTGAGCCAGGATTAAAATTCCAGACATCAATGGCAATACTTTGCGCCAGTGTTTTAATTGTGGCGTCCAGTCTGGCTTTATGTTGTTTGTTCAGTTGTAAATTGCTTTGATACAGATGTGTTGCAGAGAGCAGTAACTGACAAAAGATCAGAATAGCCGCCATCACCACCATTAACTTGCCGGTCAGCTTTAGCCTGATCATGCGACCGCGGTTATCCATACGCTCTTGCTACCTTGTAAAAGTGCAACTGCGTCGCCGTGCGAGTTGCAAAAACAACAGAATGTAACATGGTTCCCTAATGCAACTAATGCTAGCTGCAGATTATTAATTTACAAATTAAACAGTGAATTAGCTACATTAACTTTGCGATTTATTCAATCATTGTTACACAGGGTCGCTGTCTGAACGACAAAATGTCAGGCTGCGGGTAAAGTCTGCAATTGCGCGTAAATGGCCATGCTGGGGTCTTAAGGTTGACCAATAGCGACTGGCACCTTTGTGGCTGCGTGGTTTCTGATGTTTGGCAATAATGCCGTCTGTGGCCACCCATTTAGACATGATTTTGACACCACAACTGAGGTTCACTGCTGGGTCATGTAGCTTAGATGCATCTTTGATGGCACAGCCATAACGTTTCTGATTCGCGCTTTCGATAGAGATCTGCAACAAGCCTCTGGATATCACTTCTTGGCCTTTAGCGTCCCGGAACTTTTCCCGGTAATATCTTTGTGGTTTAAAGTTACTTTCTGGTTTTGCCATAGCCGAGAGTAAACCCACCCAGAATTTACGGCGCTCGTTTTTGGCAAGTTGGGGATAAGCCGGGCAGAAATATTTTACATCCTTCGGTACCAGCTCAACCAAGACCGAATTCGCCACTGCTGATTCTGCTGTCCTGGTCCAGCTGCCGTCTTTATTTGTTGCGGACCATGCTGCATAGTCGATGCTGGCATGACAGTTTGCTCCGTAAAACGTCAGCAGCAGCCAGAATAATCTCATGCTGAATTCAATCCTGTTGTTGGTTTTTATTGATGTTTTATTGTTTTTTCAGCAGTACCCAGACCTGGCTGTAGTCGCCACGGTGTTTATTGTCCTGATGATAGTCTGCAAAGTCGCGGTAATAACCACTTAACCAATCCAGCTGAAACTGGTTGTTGGCAAAGGCACCGCCTGTGTCAGCGAGCACGGTTAAACGATAGTGCACTGTGCCGCGCTCAGGGGTGGCTAGCAAGATTAGCTTACCCAGTCCAAGATTGACAATATCACCAGCCACAGTCACCTTGGGCGCTATCGGAATTTTATAGTCAGCATCTTTGCCATAGCCCAGCACACTTTTTACCTCTTTAAAGTACCAATAGCGCTGTTGCTGCTCCGGGGTTAATAACCTGTTGTAGGGAATGCCGTTGCTACGGTGTACGTTAAAATAACGATAACCCTTGTTGTCGGCAGGGATCACCGCTGTGCCTTGTAGCAGTGCACCTTCTAAATCCTCTCGGCTAAGCCATATCAGCGCCGGCGCCTTCAGCGGCTTTTGTTCCAGCGCACCTTTGAGGATATCCTGTTTGCCAAACTGAAATCGGGTGATTTTGTTGCCGAGTTTGTCGGCATCTTCAAGTTTCAGCTTTGCTTCATCATAAGGCAGGCCGTATAAAGCTTGCGGGTGGCTCGGGGATTTTGCGTTTTTGCCATCGGCGATGCGTACATAATATTTGGTTTGTAAAATTTGGTCGGCCGGCAATTTTTGCAGCAGTGGTTTGTCTTTGGCCACTTTGGTGGCTGCAGCTCTATCCGGATACCAGCGTACAAACTCAAATTCATTCTGAATAAAAACCGGGTCGCTCAGTCGCGACGGCCGGCCTGCAGCCTTGTCTTGCTGACTGACTGTACATAAAAACGCCAGGGTGTCTTTAACCCGCTGCAGATCGGTACTGATGCCAGCAAGTTTGCCGCCATGGATAGCTGCCGGGTCGTAATGCTGGCCTTTATTCAGATACTTCAGCGTTTCGTCGGCGACAAAACATAAGTCCTGGCTGTGATCGGGCCAGACCCCTTTGTTAAAAACCGGTTGTTCAGGGAAAAATTTCGCAGAAGCCAAGGCAGAGCCGGAAAACAACAAGCTTAATAACAACAAACGCACAGCACACTCCGACAACAGAATTTAGCCGTCAGCCTATAGTGAGCGCTGCGCCGCTGCAACTTTTTCAGTAGCCAGTTGGTACTGATTGCTGTTTTGTACAGCAGGAGCTGCGGCAACTACGCTTATCGCTTGCGACATGTCACCGAACTGGTTAAGTTGAATCAGGTTTTTACATTCAGGCGTCAACAATGCCCCATGATCATCACCAGCATCATCACAGCGGCGAGAGCAGCAATATTGCTACTGCCTTCTGGTTAAATTTCGGTTTTACCTTGATTGAGTTTGTCGGCGGGTTTTTAACCAATAGTGTGGCTATTATGGCAGACGCGATGCACGACTTAGGCGACTGTCTGGCCATTGCTTTTGCCTGGGTAGCAAGCAAGGTGGCAAAAAGGGAAGCGAATCAGCGTTATAGCTATGGTTACCGGCGCTGGTCTTTGTTAAGTGCGCTGGTCAACAGTATTATTCTGGTGCTTGGGTCGTTGTGGATCTTATCCGAAGCAATTCCCAGGTTATGGCAACCCGAGCAACCCATGGCCGAGGGCATGATTGTGCTGGCAGTACTTGGGGTGCTGGTCAATGGTGCTGCGGTTTATAAATTACGTTTTGGCAAAACCCAAAACGAACAGGTGCTGAGCTGGCATTTGCTGGAAGATGTTTTAGGCTGGGCGGCAGTGCTTGTTGGCAGTATTGTATTGTATCTGACGGCTTGGGTCTGGATTGATCCGGTGTTGAGTATTGGTTTTACCTGTTTTATTTTGCTCAACGTCTGGCGTAATTTGCGTAAAACCCTGCAATTGTTTTTACAGGTGAGCCCAAATCCGGCGCTTGCTGCCGAGCTTGCAGCAAAACTCACCGCTTTGCCTTTTGTCACAGATTGCCACCATTTGCATTTGTGGTCGCTTGATGGTGAGCAGCATGTACTGACAGTGCATCTGGTGCTCAAAGCCCAGGCTGATGGCCGCGAGCTGCCTTATTACAAAACTGAAGTCAGGCAGTTGCTGGCGCCTTATCAGCTTGCCCATACCACTGTTGAATTTGAAACTGCTGACGAAGCTTGTCGCGACAGCAACAAGGCCACAACCTCTTTGCACGAGCACGAGCACGAGCACGAGCACGAGCACGGCTCACAGGCTGCGCATCAGCCACATCGGCATTAGCATTTATCGGGTTTTGAGGCCGGGCGGGGGCTTATCGACGCTTTTGCGTTGAATCAATCAGATAAGACAACAGGAAGATAAAAGCGGCTGATTTTGCAGCCGCTTTGATTTAAAGCGGATCTTCGAGGCTAATTTCATCCAGTGTCAGCGAAAAACTAGCGGCAAAAGTCTGCAGGAAATATTGCACTTCAGGCTCAGGATAGCTTTGCAGCATTTTCTCAAGCCGTCTTTTTGCGATGGTAAATTCATGATTACCAGCCGAAATTTCTTCAATCGCCTTTAAATAAGCACAAAGATGATCGGCTGCTTTCACCAGCCGTTTTTCTGCTTCGTTGTACTCTGCCGACAACAACAACGGCTGATAAACAGCTTGCAGTTCCGGCGGTAACATCGACAACAGTTTTTGCTCGGCAATAGCTTCAATCTTTTTATATTCCACTGCAATTTGCGGATTAAAGTATTTCACCGGTGTCGGTAAATCACCGGTGATTACTTCACTGGCGTCATGAAATAATGCCAGTGTGGCCACCCGTTCAGGGTGAATGGAGCCTTTAAAAAGTTGCTGACCAATCACCGCCAGCATATGGGCCACCATGGCCACCTGATGGCTATGCTCAGCTACGTTTTCAATATTGACGTTACGCATTAACGGCCAGCGGTTGATCAGTTTCATCCTAAACAGATGAGCAAAAAAGTGGCTCTGTTGGCTCATAGCTTTGTCCGTTATTGCTGGCGGTAACCTGGTAAAAACTGCGCCAGTTTACTAAGTGCCATTTCCAGCTGTTCTTTATGCGGCAAAAACACCACGCGGAAATGATCCGGCTCAGGCCAGTTAAAAGCACGGCCATGCACCAGCAGCACTTTATGCTGACGCAAAAAATCCAGCACAAAGAGCTCATCGTCTTTGATCGGGAATTTTTTCCGGTCAATTTTCGGGAATAAATACATGGCGCCTTTGGGCCGCACACAGCTTAAACCGTCAATATCGTTGATAAGTTTATGAGCGAGATCCATCTGGTCATACAAACGGCCACCCGGGATAATCAGCTCATTAATGCTCTGATAACCGCCCAGCGCAGTTTGTACTGCATGCTGGCAAGGAACATTGGCACAAAGCCGCATCGACGCCAGGATATTCAGGCCTTCAATATAATGCCGCGCCGCTTGTTTGGCGCCAGAGATAAATAACCAGCCCACCCGGAATCCGGCAATACGGTAGTTTTTTGATAAACCACCAAAAGTCAGCAGCACTAAATCATCGGCCAGTGACGCGGTGGCAATATGTTCGGCGCCGTCATACAAAATTTTGTCGTAAATTTCGTCGCTGAGTACCACAAGGTTGTGCTCACGGGCAATGGCCAGTAAATCCAGCAACATGGTTTTGTCGTAGACAGCGCCTGTCGGGTTATTGGGGTTGATCAGCACTAAGGCTTTGGTGCGGCTGTTAATTTTGCTGCGAATATCCGAAGTGTCCGGATACCAGTCGGCGGCTTCATCACAGCGGTAATGCACCGCCTTGCCACCGGCCAGATTCACGGCAGCAGTCCAGAGTGGATAATCCGGTGATGGAATAAGCACTTCATCGCCATTGTCTAACAGTGCCTGCAATGACATTAAAATCAGCTCAGACACCCCATTACCAATGTAAACATCGTCAGCGTCTGCGCCTAAAATGCCGCGGCTTTGATAATACTGTGCCACTGCCACCCGGGCCGGATAAATACCCTGTGAGTCGGTATAACCCTGAGCTGTTGGCAGGTTATGGATCACATGTTTAAGAATTTCGTCCGGCGCTTCAAAACCAAAAGGGGCGGGGTTACCAATATTGAGTTTTAAAATGCGATGGCCTTCTTCTTCCATCCTTTTTGCTTCGCGTGCCACAGGGCCACGAATGTCGTAACACACACCATCTAATTTTTTCGAGCGCTCAATTGGTTTCATACCGCTTACCTTACTGCCTCCGCATTTTACTGAATTCAGACATCCATCCGGACATCTTGATTATTAAAATTTCCTTACACCTTTTTACACAGCCACAAAGCTTTTGCAATCATACTGAGCCAAATTCATCAAAAAAAATCAATCATGCTGAAATTATCGGAAGTTCCGGCTGGAGCTGTTGTGATCTGTGAGATTTTTCATCTGTTTGAACATAGTGGTATTTATATCGGTGAAGGCCAGATCGTTGAGTTACAGGGCACAGGTTTGGTGCGTTCTGTGTCAATCACCCGGTTTTTTGACAACAGAAGTGGCAACCATTTACTGGCGGCCTGCAACAAGGCTGGTGAAGTGCTTATCAGTCCAGAATGTGCACAGCGGGCAGTCAGTCAGATTTTTACCTATCAGCGTTATGATTTATTAACCAACAATTGCCATCGTTTTACCCAGGCCTGTGTCAGTGGCCGCTCTTTACCTATCACCAGCTTTTTTGATTTAAATACCGAGCTGAGTCATTTTTGGCGTACTGAAGTGTCTTGGCTGCAGGTGGATATCCACAGATAAAAAACCACCTCAGGTTGAGGTGGCTGTGATCACTGCCAGATTCGGCGGCATAGTTAAAGCAAACTGGTTTTGCAGTTTAATGGATGGTATCGCGCACAACGGCATCACCTACACCAACATCAACGGAAATAATGTCTGAACCCGAACCGTCATAGGTTGCTTCGCCACCGATCAGATGACGGTCCACTTTCACCGAGGTGTTGGTTTTGACGCTGACTTCGCCAACACCGGCCGACAGGGCGATTTTGCGATAGTTGCTGACAGCTGCATTCGCTTTAAAGGAACCCACACCAATTGAGGCATTGATATCAGATGCCTGGGCTTTAATATCAATTTCACCGACGCCCAGTTGTAGATCCAAAGCCATGCCTTTGGGTATTTTTACCAGCCATTTTTGTTCGGTATCATCCATAGGCACAGATATTGTTAAACGGTCTGCCTTGACCGACGATTCAAGAGTGGCTGCTTCGACATCAGCTTCTTTAAACAGCCATTTTTCAGCAGGTTTTACATCAACTTCAACACTGATAGTTGCATCATTGCTTTGTTCAAATCTGAGTTCACCAACCCCGTTCTGAATTTGCAGTTGGGTTAATCCGGCTGAAGGGAATTGTGCAGAAAGTTGTTTGGCAGTGGCGGATGCAGAAACACTGCAAAGACCAGCGATGAGGGTTAGTACTATTACTTTTTTCATGTTATTTGCTCCTTGAGGGTAATTTGTTCTAGCTTGAGCATAAAATAGGCCATAATTAATACCCTTAAAAATCAGTAGTTTAAAAATTATCACTTAGAGCATTTTGGTCTTAACACCAAGTTTTGGTCGAAAAAGCCGATTATAGTGGTTAAAATGACCAACCCAGACAAAATAAAAGTCGGCAAACTTACATTCAGGGTTCGTCACACGAACAACTGAAGGGTATTTGTACAGAGGAAAGTTGGTTATGAAGTTATGGCTCAAAACAACGGCGCAAGCAGGTGTCGCTTTTGTTGTGCTGCTGGCAGCTGCCTATCCGTTCTTACGCTCAGATCCTGTGGCGGATGCTCAAGAACTTGCCAGTTGGCAGATGCCAAGCCGGATTTCGGCGTTAGACAGCGCTGATCAAAAAAAGTTACTGGCGCGTCTGACTTATCCGCAGCATATGCCGGCGTTAACCGCAGTGCCAGATTTTGCCGCTATTAAAGATACCGCCAAACGCAAAAAAGCGTTTTTTGAATATCTGGAACCTTTTATTGAGCGGGAAAACAGCCGTTTATTAAAGCTGCGCGCACAAATCGTTGAGCTGCAACAAAAGCGCAGCAACAAACAAGAGCTGACGCTGGAAGAGTATGCCTTTATCTACAGTCTGTTTGATGAATTTAAAGTGGATTATCCTGAAGCTGATGATGCTGGGATCAACGACTTATTAAGCCGTGTTGATGTGATCCCAAGCAGCCTGGTGCTCACACAGGCGGCAAAAGAATCTGGCTGGGGCTCCAGTCGTTTTGCCACCGACGGTTTTAACTTTTTTGGTCAGTGGTGTTTTAAAGCTGGCTGTGGTTTTGTGCCAGCCAAAAGGCCGGCCGGCAGATACCACGAAGTGGCCATGTTTAAAGACATTGCCGCCAGCGTGAATGCCTATTTTTATAACCTGAATACCTTTTATGTGTATGACGATTTACGTGCTATCCGCGCTGAAATCCGTAAACAAGAAGGTAAAGTTACAGGTCAGAAACTTGCGCAGGGCTTGATCCGTTATTCAGAGCGGGGTAAGTCTTATGTCACTGAAATCCGCGATATGATCGCCGCCAACCACAAATTTATGGAAGAAAGCTGATGCGGTTGTTGTCCGGTCTGCTGGCGTTGGTGCTGAGTGCACCAGTCCTGGCCAATACCCAGTTTAATTACGACGGTTTTTATGCCCGGCTGAAAAAAAGTGAAAAAGCCGAATACAGTGCTATTACGCTGGCTTTTATGTTGCAGCGTCAGGGCACACAACAGCCTTGTGAACTCACCGGCGCCAGGATCACCACCGACATCAGTGATGAGCCATTAACTGTTGCTGCCAATGGTGAGCTGATCCTGCCTTATTCAGAGCTGTTAAATAACCGCAAAGCGCTGATTGTGCTGCAGCAGCAGCCAAATGCAGCGCCTTGTGATCTGAATTTTCGTTTACGCAGCCGGATGCCACTGGATGCAACAATAAAACTTTCGCAGCTTAAACAAATGCATCAGCAATTTGATGCCCTGTTAAAAGAGCTGGCTGGTCTTGGCAAATACTTTTTACCCGAAATGACTGGACTCAGTCTGCAATTTCAAAAAGAAGCTGTGTTATTGTCGGCAAGTTCTGAACTTGCCGCCAAAGTGCAATGTAACTCAACTCAATGTACTTTGGATTTAACGGACACTGCACAACTGTCGGATGACTTGCAGCTGGAATTTAATCAGGCGCCACAGCTGGCACTGCCACTGCTTCCCAGGTGATGTTTAGCTCCAGTGCTGCATTTTCTCCTGCCGATTGGCAAGATGGCATCGACATAGTGCTGCTGACCCACAGCACCGAATATCAAAAAAGCACTAACACAGGTGTGTTGGTGCAACAAAGTTTGTTGTCAGGCCGGGTCAGGGTGCGAAGAGTGCCTTGGTCAAGAGTGGAGCCCGATGCGCTTTTAATAAAAAGCCTGCCAGAACAATGCAGTTTTTTGCTTTACCCTGAACCTGAAGCACTGATACTGGATGTAGAACACTGGCAGCTGCACTGGCAACAACAGGCAACACCAGAGTCAACAGAACAGCTGCAACAACAGCCTGTCGGTACACAAAGGCGGTGTATCCAGCTGATTTTACTGGATGCAACCTGGCAACTGGCGCGTAAAATGTATAATCAAAGCCCATATCTGCAACAAATCCCGTCAATCAGGCTGCAGTCGGCGCGGCCGTCACAATATTTACTCAGACGGAATCAAACATCAGATGGCTGGTGCACCGCAGAAACTGTGATATTGCTGCTGACGGCTTTTGGCCTTATTGCAGAGGCCACACTGCTACAACAATCCTTTGAGTGTTTTAACCAGCGCTCCTGAGCGTCCTTGTGGCAAAGCCCGCTTCGACAGCAGCGGATTAGCCGGCTGTTGTTTTGCCTATGCTATTTTTTGCAGGCAGACTGATGTTGAAGTAGAAGGAAGTTAAAAACTTTTCTGCTATCATGCGGTTCCATAAGTAATCGTATTTTCCACTATGGAATGGGACCACTCAGATGGATACTAAACATCCGCACACTTCGCTGTTAAACCGCCCGGAAGATGATAAAAAAGTCACCCGCGCCGTCATCCCTGTGGCAGGTCTTGGCACCCGCATGTTGCCTGCCACCAAAGCCATGCCAAAAGAAATGCTGACTATTGTCGACAAACCGCTGATCCAATATGTGGTACAGGAAGCTGTTGCCGCAGGGATCACCGAAATTGTGTTGGTGACCCATTCTTCAAAAAACAGCATCGAAAACCATTTTGATACCAGTTTTGAATTAGAAGCTGCGCTGGAAAAACGGGTGAAACGCCAGTTGCTGGATGAAGTGCGTAATATCACACCAAAAAACGTGACTGTGATTTCAGTGCGTCAACCGCAGGCGCTTGGCCTTGGCCACGCCATTTTGTGTGCGCGTCCAGTAGTGCGCAACCATCCTTTTGCCGTGTTGTTGCCGGATGTGATAGTTGATCAGTACCACAGCAATCTGAAAAAAGACAACCTGGCGGAAATGATCAAAAGATACCATGAAACCGGTCACAGCCAGATCATGGTGGAGCCTGTGCCTCAGCATCTGGTGAATCAGTATGGGGTGGTGGATTTAGCCGGTGCGCCGTTAAGTCAGGGCCAAAGTGTGCCGGTGGTGGACATGGTGGAAAAACCGGATCTGGATGAAGCGCCAAGCAATTTTGCCATTACCGGCCGTTATATTTTATCACCCACTATCTGGGACTTATTAGCCTTTACGCCGCCAGGTGCCGGTGATGAAATTCAGCTGACGGACGCGCTGCATCAGCTGCGGTTACTGGAAGTGATTGAGGCTTATCATATTAAAGGTAAATCGCATGATTGCGGCAATAAACTGGGTTATGCACTGGCCAATGCCGAATATGCGCTGCGCTCGGCTTTTGGTGCTGAGTTTAAACAAAAGTTAACCCAGCTGCTGGCGGACTAAACCGCCTGAGCCTGTGCCGTATCCGTTATATGGATGCGGCTTTTTACCTTCTGATGGTTCAAAAGGATTGAGCAGTACCAGCCAGAAGTGATGCTGCACTGAGTTGTGATTTCTGCACGGCTTTGTTTGCACACTGCTCAGATCTGACAATAACGGATGTTTATATGAAATTTTTAGTTACAGGCGCTGCTGGTTTTATCGGCAGTCAGGTTGCGCAGCAACTTTGTGCCCAGGGTCATCAGGTCGTTGGACTTGATAACCTGAATGACTATTATGATGTAGCACTTAAACAGGCCAGACTGGCACGTATTAAAGCCAGCTTATCAGCCGACCAACAGCAGACTTTTCGCTTTGTGCCACTGGATTTAAGTGACAGAGCTGCCATGACCGCACTTTTTGCCAGCGAAAAGTTTCAGCGGGTGATCCACCTCGGTGCTCAGGCTGGAGTGCGTTATTCGATTGATAATCCAATGGCTTATGTCGACTCCAACCTGATTGGCATGATGACCATTCTGGAAGGTTGCCGCCATCATCAGGTTGAGCATCTGGTGTATGCCAGCTCCAGCTCAGTGTATGGCAACCAGCAAAAAGTGCCTTTTAGTGAAACTGACGCTGTGGATACGCCCATTTCGTTATACGCCGCCACCAAAAAATCCAATGAGCTGATGGCGCATACCTATAGCCATTTGTATCAGCTGCCAACCACGGGGCTGCGTTTTTTTACTGTGTATGGCCCCTGGGGCAGACCCGATATGGCGCCATGGAAATTTACCAAAGCTATTCTGGCCGGTCAGCAGATTGATGTGTACAACCATGGCCAGCTGATGCGGGACTTCACTTATATCGATGATATTGTTGAAGGTATTCTGCGTGTGCAGGATAAATTGCCAGGCAGTGCAGGTTACCCGCAACAACAGCCAAACAACCCTTATTATGCACTTTATAACATTGGCAATAATCAGCCGGTTGCACTGGAAGATTTTATCAGTGCCATCGAAGCTGCTGCCGGCTTAAAGGCAAAGAAAAATTATCTGCCGATGCAGGCGGGTGATGTGTATCAGACCTATGCCGATGTGCAGCAACTTGAGCAACTGGTTGGTTTTAAACCTGCCACTGCTTTGGCTGTTGGTATGCAACATTTTGTCGATTGGTTTAAAACCTATCACAACAAAAGCTGAGTCACTCTTGCTGCAACAATAAAAATACCGGGCGTAAAACCTGGTGTTTAATCAGATAAAAGAGGTCGGGATGAATCGTTTATGCTGGATCATGTTGTTATTTTTGCTGGGTTGTAAAAGCACTCCGGAACAGTTTGTCTATAGCTCAGGTGCGCTGAAACAAAACAACGAGGTGTTTTTACAGCAGGTACAGGCACAGCAGTTTAATAAAACTGAGCTGACTGCGGTCGCTGAGCAGGCATTTAAAAATGGCCGTTGTGACAAAGCACTGCTCCTGGTCAAAGAGTTTCAGCTGCCGGTCAATATCAGATCGGATTATCAGACGTTGTTTCAGTGTCTGATGCAAAAACGTCAGTTTGATTTGGCAGAGCAGGCTCTTGCGCTCGGCGCTGAACCGGCTTTTGTGGCAGTGGCTGACGCTGAGCAGAATAACGCTTTGGTACAAGCCGCCGCTTATGGCCAGCTCAGTCTGGTGAAAGCCTTGATGCGCCAGGGGCAGGTGCCAGGCAAAACGGCTTTTTATGCCGGTATCACCGGTGATATTCACCGTGATCCCGAAGTAGCGCTACAACTGCTGCAGTTGTTTAAACCTTATGTCAGCCGCGCTGTGCTGCGTTATCGCAGTGGGGATGCGCCCGTGCTTTATCAGCTGCTGAGTAATCAGTTTTTGCCACAACAAGTCACGCCGTTGGTGCAAGAACTGTTGCAGCTTGGCGCCTTGCCGGATGATGGCCAGTTGCGTAACGCAGTGCATCCGATTGGTGCCACCTTTGCCTTTAAAGACACACCGTTATTGTTGGTGCCGGAATCGTCCGAGCTTGCTGCTATTTTACTCAAAGCAGGCGCTGATCCATCGGCCCGGGCCAAACGCCAAAGGGCAGAGCGATTAGCCGCGCTTCGCACCGGAATGACTATCCCACAGGGATTGATCACCGATATCAGGCCCACTGGTGTACAGCTGCAAAATAACAGTGGCAGCCATTGGCTAGACTGGCGGCATCTGGAAATTTAACGAGAGGCTGATGCCTGCTTGACAGAGCTCTTTAACTGGGGCTTATGCCTTAGCAAGTAAGCAAAAAGCCTTTGGCCATAAAATTGATTGTTCCGGGCCTGACTGTCGGCCAGCATGAAAAAGCGCCAGTTGACACTGCGCATAGTGCCAGACAGACTGAGCGCAACACTGCTTTTATCAAAAGGAAATTACCATGTTTATGCCTGTTATCATGGCTGGCGGATCAGGGACGCGTTTGTGGCCGCTGTCACGCGGCAACTATCCAAAACAATTTCTGGCGCTGACCGGCAGCCAAACCATGCTGCAACAAACTTTATTAAGGTTACAGGGTTTAGCTCACAGTGCACCTTTACTGATCTGTAACGAAGAACACCGTTTTATTGCCGCTGAGCAGCTGAGACAGCTTGCGCTCAGTCAAAGCACTATTTTGCTGGAGCCGGTTGGCCGTAATACCGCCCCTGCTATTGCACTGGCTGCGCTGAAGGCCACTCAAAATGGTGAAGACCCATTATTGTTGGTGCTGGCGGCTGACCATGTCATTAGCGACACAAATGCCTTTCAGCAGGCTGTTGCTCAGGCAGAACAATTTGCCAACAGCGGTAAACTGGTCACTTTTGGTATAGTGCCAGGCCATGCCGAAACGGGTTATGGCTACATTCGCCGTGGTCACGCCACTGCACAAGCGTATCTGGTGCAGTCTTTTGTCGAAAAACCCGACTTGCCAACCGCAGAGCAATATCTCGCCAGTGGTGAATATTACTGGAACAGTGGCATGTTTATGTTCCGCGCTTCAGTGTATTTACAGCAGCTGAAACAATTCCGTTCCGATATTTATCTGGCTTGCCAGGCAGCGCTCACTGAACAAACACCGGATCTGGATTTTATCCGTATCAATAAAGAGGCCTTTATGGCTTGTCCGGAGGATTCGATTGATTACGCTATTATGGAGCCGCTGACGGCAAGTCAGTCTGGCGACGTGGTGGTGGTGCCACTGGATGCTGGCTGGAATGATGTGGGTGGTTTTGCGGCATTGTGGCAGGTAGCAGACAAAGACCAGGCCGGCAACGTGCTGCAGGGGGATATTCTGACCGACCATACCCACAACTGTTTTATCCGCAGCGAAGAGCAGTTGGTTGCTACCGTTGGGGTCAGAGATCTTGTTGTGATCAGTACCAAAGATGCGGTGCTGGTGGCGCATAAAGACAAAGCGCAGGATGTCAAAGCTATTGTGAATCAGCTTAAAGCAGCTCAGAGGCCGGAAGCAACTTTCCACCGCGAGGTGTACCGCCCCTGGGGCAAATATGACTCCATTGATCATGGCAGCCGTTTCCAGGTGAAACGTATTACGGTAAAACCGGGCGCTAAGTTGTCGGTGCAAATGCACCATCATCGCGCTGAACACTGGATAGTGGTATCTGGCACGGCTAAGGTCACCATCGATGGCGTGGATAAGTTCCTGACTGAAAACCAGTCGGTATATATCCCTATCACTGCTGTGCATGCGCTGGAGAATCCGGGCAAGGTGCCACTGGAGCTGATTGAAGTGCAGTCAGGCTCTTACCTGGGGGAAGACGATATAGTGCGTTTTGAAGACCGTTATGGCAGGGCCTGAGATGTATCGCAAAATTGATTGTGTGAAAGCTTATGATATTCGCGGCAAATTAGACGAGCAACTCGATACTGATGTTGCTTATCGTATTGGCCGCGCTTTTGGGCAGTATCTGCAAGCCAAAACAGTGGTGCTGGGCGGTGATGTGCGTGCTACTTCCGAATCTCTTAAGTTAGCGCTGGCTGATGGTTTGATGGACGCCGGTGTGGATGTGATTGACCTTGGCATGACCGGCACCGAAGAAGTCTATTTTGCCACTTTTCACCTGGGTGTTTGTGGTGGTATTGAAGTGACCGCCAGTCACAACCCGCTGGATTACAACGGTATGAAACTGGTGCAACAAGGTGCCAGGCCCATCAGCTCTGACAGTGGTTTATTAGAAATCAAACAGCTGGCCGAGCAGGGTGACTTTGCTGTTGCCAGTCACAAAGGCAGTTATCGTCAGCAGTCTATCCTGGCCGATTTTGTGCAGCATTTGCTTGGCTACATCAAAGCAGAAAATTTTAAACCGCTGAAAATTGTGGTGAATTCAGGTAATGGTGCCGCCGGCCATGTGGTGGACGCGCTGGAGCAGGCTTTCAGCAAACTGAGTATTCCTATTGAGTTTGTGAAAGTACATCACAAACCTGATGCAACTTTCCCCAATGGCATTCCTAATCCTTTACTGCCGGATAACCGCGCTGATACGTCAGCTGCAGTGCTGGCGCATCAGGCCGACTTTGGCGTGGCCTGGGATGGTGATTTTGATCGCTGTTTTTTGTTTGATGAAACAGGTGCTTTTATTGAGGGTTATTATATTGTTGGTTTACTGGCAGAAGCCTTTTTGCAAAAGAACCCCGGTGCTCGCATTATTCACGACCCGCGCCTGAGCTGGAACACCATTGATTTAGTTGAGAACGCAGGTGGTATTGCCGTGCAGTCAAAAACCGGCCATGCCTTTATTAAAGAGCGGATGCGCAAAGAAGATGCGGTTTATGGTGGTGAGATGAGTGCCCACCATTATTTCCGTGATTTTGCCTATTGTGACAGCGGCATGATCCCATGGTTATTGGTGGCTGAGCTTTTATGCATGAAAAACAGCAGCTTATCAGCCATGGTGCAGCAGCGGATCACGGCTTTTCCATCCTCAGGCGAGATTAACTTCACTATTAGCGATCCTGCTGCCAAGCTGGCTGAAGTTCTGGCTTTGTATCAGCCGCAGGCGCTCATGGTCGACCACACCGATGGCATCAGTGTGGAATTTGCCAATTGGCGTTTTAATTTAAGAAGTTCCAATACCGAACCTCTGGTGCGTCTTAACGTTGAAAGCAGGGGCGATATAAGGCTGATGCAGGCTAAAACTGCTGAGTTATCTGCTTTGTTGCAGCAGGGCTAACCTGACGAGTCTGGCTGACAACTGCAGACCGGCTATTAATCAGGGAAAAGATGACAATAAAAAATCCGGCAAAGCCGGATTTTTTATTTATACAGTCTGCGTACAAGGTCCGTTGACGGTTATGCCAGTTCAATACGCTGAATTTGCACAGCCTTTGTGGTTTCCGGTTCATCATCGGCGTCGGCTAAACCAACAGGTACCTTGGGCACTTCGACTTTATCAAAAGCGGTATCTCCTTCAGCAACCACCACCCCATGACGCACTGCGGTAAAATCAAACAGGTTTTTATCAATCATATGAGAAGGCACTATGTTTTGCATGGCCTGGAACATAGTTTCGATGCGTCCCGGGAAACGTTTATCCCAATCTTGCAGCATTTCTTTAACCACCTGACGTTGCAGGCCGTCCTGCGAGCCACAGAGGTTACATGGAATAATAGGGAAAGCTTTGGCAGTGGAGTATTTTTCAATGTCTTTTTCGCGGCAATACGCCAGCGGGCGAATGACAATATGCTCACCATTGTCACTTTGCAGTTTAGGCGGCATTGATTTCATTTTGCCACCATAAAACATGTTTAAAAACATAGTTTCAATCATGTCGTCGCGGTGATGGCCCAGTGCAATTTTGGTGGCGCCCAGCTCTTTGGCGGTACGGTATAAAATGCCACGGCGCAGTCTTGAGCATAAAGAGCAGGTGGTTTTGCCTTCCGGAATTTTGTCTTTGACGATGCTGTAGGTATCTTCAGTGACAATTTTAAAATCAACCCCAATGCTGCTTAAATAACCCGGCAGTACGTCGGCCGGAAAGCCTGGCTGTTTCTGATCTAAATTCACCGCCACTATGGAAAAGTCGACAGGTGCAGATTGTTGCAGGTTCAACAGTATATCCAGCAGGGTGTAGCTGTCTTTGCCACCGGACAAGCAGACCATCACTTTGTCACCCGCTTCAATCATGCCAAAGTCGGCGATCGCCTGGCCGACACCACGGCGCAAACGTTTATGCAGTTTATTCAGATTGTATTGGGCTTTGGCTTCTGCAGCATGTGACATAACAACACCAGATCACGAAAAAATGGCGCACATTATAGCGGATTGGCGCTTTTTGCCAATCCGCAATACAAAGAATCAAAGGGGGTCACTTTAAGGAGCCAGTACCTGAGCGTCCGGGCGCAGCGCCAGCACGTCACAATCGAGCCGGTCAATCACGTGCTCAGCAGTATTACCGATGATAGCGGCCGACAAACCAGTGCGGCCTATGGTGCCAATCACCAGCATTTCTGCGTCCAGGTTTTGTGCAACCCTTGGGATCACATCCTCCGGCATGCCTTCCAGTACATGGGTCTGGCTGGTTGGAATGGCAAATTTAGCCGCCAGATCAGCCACAGCCTGCTGATGGTGATGTTTCATATTGTCATTGTATTCAGCCGGGTTAAATTCCGGAATTTCAATGGCGACATGCACAGGTGTGCCCGGATAAGCGTTCACCAGATGCACTTCCCCCTGTAGCATGGCGGCAATAGCCTGAGCCTGCAGAATAATACGTTTATTCAGTTCAATATGATGTGGCTGCTCGCTACCGGCATTCACTGCCGCCAGAATTTTACCCTGACTTGGCCAGGCATGTTCTTTCACCAACAGCACGGGGCAGGGGCATTTGCGCAGTATATGCCAGTCCGTTGGGGTAAAAATCATCGATTTAAGCACATCGTGGTTGTGCGTGCCTTTGATCACTAAATCGTATTGATGCTGATTCACTGCACTGACAATGGCTTCAAAAGGCCTGTTATGCCAGACCACAGAAATAGCCACAGCCATGCCTTTAGCTCTAGCCGGTGCCACCAGTTCACTGATCCAGAGTTCACGGTCTGCAATGACCGCCTGACGCATAGACTCACGCTCCTCGCCAGAGAGCATGGTGGTCATTTCATAGGAAAAATCATAAATGGATAAAAACGCAGTGAGGCGACAAGCAGTGTGTTCGGCCAGTTCCAGGGCGCGGGCCAGCGCTTTTTGTTCCTGTTGGCTGGGGTCCAGCACCACCAGCACATCCTGATAAGTTGCCATGTCATTCTCCCGGTTGAATTTACACTTGTGGTTAAAGTGTAGCCAACATATCGGTTTTCTGGCAGGCGAACCTTAACCTGGATCAAAATCGCCGTTAACTGGCGATTTTGGCCATACCGGCAACTTTACTCAGGGCTTCAAAGTTGGTGATCACAATCAGTTTACCGTCCACATGAATCAGCTCATCTTTATGAAAACGGCCCAGCAGGCGGCTGATAGTTTCAACCGTTAAACCCAGATAATTACCAATCTCACCGCGGGTCATGGTTAAGCGGAACTCTTTTTTGGAAAAACCACGATTGCCAAAACGCTGCGCCAGATTGGTTAAAAAGGCGGCCAGTTTTTCTTCTGCGGTTTTGCGGTTTAATAACAACATCATTTGTTGATCGCCGGAGATATCCTGACTCATCAGCCGCATCAGCTGCTGGCGCAGTTTTGGCAGCTGATCTAATAAAGATTCCAGCGTATGAAACGGAATTTCGCAGACCATGGCGGTTTCCAGTGCCTGGGCATAACTTGGATGCTGCTGGCTGCCAATAGCATCAAAACCTATCACATCACCGGGCAAATGAAAGCCGGTGATTTGCTCTTCACCTTGTTCGGTCAGGGTATAGGTTTTAAAAGATCCGGTGCGAACAGCATAAAGCGCCTGCAGCGGTTTACCAGCTTCAAACAGGTGATCACCTTTGTGTGATGGGCGTTTGCGCTGAATGATGTCGTCAAGTTTATCAAGTTCGGCCTCGTTCAGTGAAAAAGGCAAACATAACTGGCTAAAGCCACAATCCTGGCAATTAATAGACGAAGAGCTCATTACAAAGGTTTCCATTTTAATGCCATCTAATACCTGTCCAGCTTAAAAAACTAAGCGGCGAAGTGCAAGGTAAATTGTCTGCAAGCCATAGGCACCAAGCAGTATGGCGACCGCAAAACGCACCCCAATATGGTTTTTGAGTTGCTGCACCTTTGCAGCTGCTTGTCCGGCCAGCAGCAAAGCTGGCAAAGTGCCCAGACCAAAACCCAGCATCCACCAGGCTCCCATACCGGCAGAGCCGCTGGCAAGCGACCATGCCAGAGCTGAATACACCAGACCACAAGGCAAATAACCCCAACACAGGCCGTAGCCAAAAGCTTTGGTCGGGGTATCGAGCGGCAATAACCGTGCTGCGAGCGGTTGCACATAACGCCACAGTTTTGTGCCCAAACGTTCAAGGGCGGTGAGGCCAGTCCAAAGCCTGCTGACATAAAGTGCCATCAGCAATAACATCAAACCCGACAGCAGTTGCAGCACAGGTTTGCCGGTGCCAAGCAGCTGCATGCCTTGCATGCCTAACCAACCGGCGAAAGCACCAAAAATAACATAACTGCTGATGCGTCCCGCACTTAACGCCAGTTGCAGTTTGAGTTTTGCACTGTTGCTCTGGCCAGGCATCATCATTTGTAAGGCGCTGACAATACCGCCACACATCACCAGACAATGACCGCTGCCTAAAAAGCCAATCAGTAGCGCGGGCAACAGGGCTGACGCTAGTTCAAAGGGGGTGGTCATCGTCTTTCTTTGGGCTTGTTGCCTCAGGCTTTTGCTGTTTTTCGTCAAACAAAATACTAAAAGCTTCTTTGTCGAGATCGTCAAACTGTCTGGACTTGACCGCCCAGAAAAAGATGGCAAGCCCAAGAATGACAAACAACACGGCAATTGGAATTAATACGGAAATAATACTCATTGTTTTAATAACCTGAGTGAGTTGGAAACCACCAATAAGGAGCTGAACGACATACCAATGACAGCCACATAAGGTGACACAAAACCGCAGACTGCCAAAGGTATGATCACCAGATTATACCCAACAGCCCAGAGTAAATTTTGCCGCACTACTTTTTTTGCCAGTTTTGCCCCGGCAATCAGTTCAGACAATAACGACAAATCGTTATGCAGCAGCACCACATCAGCCTGGTTTTTTGATAAATCAGTGCCTGAATCCAGTGCAACAGAGACATGTGCCGCATGAAAGCTGGGGCTGTCGTTAATGCCGTCGCCTACCATCAATACTGTATCACCTGCGGCAACAGCGTTTTGAATATGCTCAACTTTTTGCTCAGGTGTGCAGGATTTCCACAGCTGTTGTACGCCAAGGCTGGTCGCAACTTCTTCTGCCTGCGCTGAGCTGTCACCGGTGATAATGCAGCTTTGAATATGAAGATTTTTTAAACTTTGCATCAGAGTTCTGGTTTCAGGGCGCAGTGCATCCGACAATTCGACTGAGGCAGCCAGCTCGTCATTGATGGTGCAATATACCTGAGCTTCTGTTTGTGCCTGCTGGCAAAATGCCGCGCTGCCCACTTTCACCCTGACTGGGGTAGCGCCTTGTTGTGGCTGCCAAAGCGCAGAGAGGCCGGCACCTACCTGCAACTCAACATCGCTCAGTTGTAGTTGCGAGTGCAGAAGTCCGCTAAAAGCACGGGCTATTGGATGTTCAGAATAAGCTTCGAGGTTGGCAATCAGGTTTGTCAGTTCTTGCGCACTATATGGACTTTGATGCAGCCTGAAGTGACGCACACTAAAGCGACCCTGTGTCAGGGTGCCGGTTTTATCAAAAAACACCCGGTTCAGTTTGGGCAACACTTCCAGCACCTGCTGGTTTTTAATGAGAATGCCTTTGCGGTTCAGTCGTGCCAAAGCGCAGGTAATGGCGGTTGGGGTTGCCAGACTCAGCGCGCAGGGGCAGGTAGCAACCAGCACAGATAAAGTCACCCAAAAAGCACGATCTGCGTCGATAAAAAAGTACCAGACGGCAAAGGTGAGGGTGGCTATCACTAATAAACGCTGCACAAAAAAACGGGCAATTTTGTCGGTTTTTTCCAGTAGTTGCGGCTTTTGATGCAGTGTTTGCTGTTGCAATAAAATGATCTGGCCAAGTCTGGATTCGGTCAGGGCTTTTTGCACCTGCACCACTAACACCCCATCATGATTCACACTTCCGGCCAGCACGGCATCACCAGGTTGTTTGGCAATAGCCCGGTATTCACCGGTCAGCATCGACTCGTCGGTACTGCTTTGGCCACTTTGGATAATGCCATCTGCCGGTATAGTTTCACCTGCTTTAACTAAAATCAGTGTCCCAGGTGTTAAGCGCCGTGCTGAAGTGGCAGTTGCTTGCTGGCCGTCCCATAACCAGGCGCTGACCGGCATCACTTTGAGCAGATTGCTGGTGGCATCACGCGCTTGTTTACGCGCCCGGAATTCAAAAAACTTACCCAGCTGCAGCAAAAACACAAACATACAGACGGATTCAAAATACACTTCACCACTGTGACTGACGGTGGCGTATACCGAAGCTAAAAAGGTGTAATACAGCGCCAGCACAATCGGCACGTCCATATTCAGCTCTTTTGCTTTGAGTGCACGCCAGGCACTTTGGCTAAAAGGTGCAGCGGCAAATACCATCACAGGTAAGGTCAGCAGCAGGCTTATCCAGCGCAGATAACCCTCGTATTGTTGTTCGATGCCAGTGTATTCGCCAAAATACAAACCAAAGGCCAACATCATCACCTGCATCGACATAATGCCGGAAACGGCCAGACGCTTCAGATATGCCCGCATTTCCTGCTGGTAATACTGCTCTTCGTTGTCGGCAATAAAAGGGCTGGCCTGATAACCCAGTTCAGCAATGCCTTTGAGTAAAGTGCTCAGGGGAGTTTGGTTGGGATCAAAACGCAGGGCACAACGTGATGTTGAAGAATTTACCGAAGCACTGGCAACAGCAGGGTATTGTTTCAGTTGTTTTTCTATCAGCCAGGCACATGCTGCACAGCTCATACCGCTGATGGAGAGCTCCACTTGTTGCCACTGACCATCTTTGGTGGTTAAGTCACCCAGTACATCGGCATTGTCATAACTTTGTAGTTGTTGCTGCAGTTTCTCCGGCAAAGGTGTTGCTTTATTGGCCGGCGCGGTGCGAAAACGGTAATAATCACCAAGTCCCTGCGAGACAATACTGTGGGCGACGGCCTCACAGCCCGGACAGCAAAACTGACGTTGCTGGCCATCAAAGTCCAGCACAAAGTTACTGCCCTCTGGCACAGGATCGTTACAGTGAAAACAGGGTTGCACCACAGCTTTTGTCATCTTAATAAGTTAGTTTGATTTCGCCGTTATGAGGTAACGTCAGTTCAGCACGCAGTTTCCATTGCTCGCTGTTATCGGCAACCACCAGCTTCCATTTGCCAGACAAAGTGGTTGGCAGTTGGGTGATATACAGGTTTTCGCCGCTACGCTCAGCCTTCACCACAAAATCGTTAGCAGCCACAGTGTTGTGCACAAATTGCAGTTCCAGGGTGTCACCCAGTACCGGGTTACTGGCAAAACGTACCACAGCTTTGTCGGCGGCAATCAGAATATTGGCCTGTAAATTGCGCAGTGCCGCTTCGCGGTACTTAGCCAGATTCATATTGATTGCTTTGCCTTCGGCATAATAGTCATCTACCACCAGATCTGGCGTTTGCTGATTCATAATGTAAATAGTGTGGGCGGCCTTGAACATGGTTAGTACGGGCAGGGCAATCAGTGCCCAGGGCCAGAATTGTTTATACCAGGGTTTGCTTAACATCTGTTTTCCTCTGCTGCATAACAATAAGCCCCGACAGCGGGGCTTATTGCAGCGGTTTAACGCACTTTTGGCAAATTCCGGTTATTTGGTGTCATCCGGACGTGATAACCGGTATACGTATGCGGTGATTACGTGGATTTTATCTTCACCCAGCGTGTCTTTAAAGGCTGGCATCACACCATTACGGCCTTTGAGCAGCGAAGTTTCGATAGAACCGGCTGAACCACCGTACAACCAGGTGTTGTCGGTCAGGTTAGGCGCGCCAAATGGCAGGTTATGCGCCAGACTACCTTTACCGTCTGCACCGTGACAAGCTGCACACATACCAAACTTGGCTTTACCTGCAGCTGCGTCTTTGTCGTTCACCTTACGGCCAGACAAACTCAGCACATAAGCGGTCATTTCTTTGATGCCCTGTTCACCCAAAGCTTCACCCCAGGCTGGCATGGCGGCTTTACGACCATACAGCAGGGTTTCTTTGATCTTGTCAACAGTACCGCCGTATAACCAGTCGTTGTCGGTCAGGTTCGGGAAGCCACGCTGACCACGGGCATCAGAGCCGTGACACTGGGCGCAGTTTTGCAGGAACAAACGTTGACCTACTTTTAATGCCTGAGTGTCGTACGCCAGTTCTTCAATTGGACGGCTGGTATATTTAGCAAACTCTTTGGCAAAAGTTTCGTCTGCTTTCATATATTCGCGGTCCAACTGTGAAGGAGTACCAGCAGCTTTTTGTGCTTCAATGGCAGCTTTTGATTCTGCTAAAGACTTTACACCCTGGTTAGAGCTGGTCCAGCCTAAAAAGCCTTTGAAGTTACCAAGGCCAGGGTAGGCGGCAAAATAAAATACCGACCAGACGATGGTGGCGTAGAACATAATGGTCCACCACTTTGGCAGTGGATTGTTAATTTCTTCAATACCATCAAACTCATGACCTGTGGTTTTGCCTTCTTCAACACCCACATGGTTTTTTAAGTTCCATGTTAATAACACAGTACATAACACGATACATGCGATCGTTAAGATTGTGATCCAAGCACTCCAAAAGCTACTCATGATCCGACTCCTGTTGTTGTTTTTGTTGTGACTTTTGTTCGTCAGCAAAGATTGCATTTGCTGCATCGTCGAAATCTGGTTTGCGTTTAATTAAAAAAACCCAAACCAGAAGTCCAACAAAGGCCACCAAAATAATCACGGTATAAAAGCTGTGAATGGTTGCGTAGTCCATAAGGATTACTTCAACGCTGTGCCCAGTGATTGCAGATAGGCAATCAGGGCTTCCATTTCTTTCTTGCCTTTTACAGCAGCTTCAGCACCGGCGATATCTTCGTCAGTGTAAGGCACGCCGAAAGAGCGGAAAGTCTCCAGCTTTTTCGCAGTCAGTTTGCCATCCAGCACGTTTTCATCGAGCCACGGATAAGCAGGCATATTTGACTGTGGTACAACAGAACGTGGATCCATTAAATGCGCGTAATGCCAGTCATCGCTGTAACGACCACCAACACGGGCCAAATCTGGACCAGTACGTTTCGAACCCCACAGGAACGGATGTTCCCAGATACTTTCGCCGGCAACAGAGTAGTGACCGTAACGTTCAACTTCATGGCGGAACGGACGGATCATCTGGCTGTGGCAGTTGGTACAACCTTCACGGATAAAAATATCCCGACCTTCCATTTGCAGTGCAGTATAGGGTTTTAAACCGTCAACTGGCTCGGTGGTTTCTTTGATAAACATCAAAGGGGTAATTTCAACCAGAGTACCAAAGCTGATGGCAACTACAGTTAAAATGGCCAGCCAGCCGGCGCTTTTTTCAACTTTTTCATGGTAATTCTTAGACACGATAAGCTCCTTACGCCGCTTCTGCTACTGGCTCTAATACGCCTTGTTTGGCACGGACTGTTTTAATCACGTTGTACGCCATCACCAGCATACCTGCGACTACAAACACACCACCGATAAAACGCATCAGATAGAACGGATAAGAGGCTTCCAGTGACTGTACAAAGCTGTACGTCAGGGTGCCGTCAGTGTTTACTGCACGCCACATCATGCCCTGCATAATACCGCTGATCCACATAGCAACGATGTACAGTACAACACCAGTGGTGTGTAACCAGAAGTGGGTGTTCACCAGTTTGGTGCTATACATGCGACCCTGACCAAATACGGCCGGAATTAAGTGATACAGAGCACCGATAGACACCATGGCAACCCAGCCTAAAGCGCCTGAGTGAACGTGGCCAACTGTCCAGTCTGTGTAGTGAGATAATGCGTTTACTGATTTGATCGCCATCATCGGGCCTTCGAAGGTCGACATGCCGTAGAAAGATAAAGACACGATCAAGAAACGTAAGATTGGGTCTGTTTTCAGTTTATGCCAGGCGCCAGATAAGGTCATGATACCGTTGATCATACCGCCCCAGCTTGGCACAAACAGAATGACTGACATCACCATACCCACAGACTGAGTCCAGTCAGGCAGGGCAGTGTAGTGTAAGTGGTGAGAACCAGCCCAGATGTACAGGGCGATTAAGGCCCAGAAGTGTACGACAGACAAACGGTAAGAATACACCGGACGGCCAGCTTGTTTTGGTACGAAGTAGTACATCATACCCAGGAAGCCCGCAGTTAACAGGAAACCTACTGCGTTGTGGCCATACCACCATTGCACCATGGCATCCACAGCACCGCCGTAGATAGAATAAGATTTTGTCAGAGATACCGGGATCACCATGCTGTTTACAATATGCAGCGCAGCAACAGTGATAATAAAACCGCCGTAGAACCAGTTGGCTACATAAATATGGCTGGTGGTTCTTTTGATCATAGTGCCAAAAAACACAATGGCATAACAAACCCAGACGATAGTAATTAATACGTCAATAGGCCATTCCAGCTCGGCGTATTCTTTGCTCTGGCTGATGCCCATTGGCAGAGTAATAGCCGCAGCAATAATGACCACCTGCCAGCCAATAAAGGTAAACATGGCCAGCTTTTCTGCATAAAGCCGAACCTGACAGGTACGTTGCACCACGTAATAAGAGGTCGCGAACAAGGCGCTGGTACCAAAAGCGAAAATTACCGCATTGGTATGAAGAGGACGAAGTCGGCTGTAAGTCAACCAGGCTGTATCAAAGTTCAGTGCTGGCCAATATAATTGCGCCGCTAATAAAACACCCACTGTCATGCCGACTATACCCCACAACACTGTTGTGAGGGCAAAGAGGCGGACAACCGTGTAGTTGTAGTCAACATTTAACGATTTGGTCTGGCTCATGTTGAGTTCCGCTGCAGTTTTTTGCTAGTTATTAAAAAACACCCATGGGGGTGACCCTTCTTATAATAGACCGATAGTTTAGCAAGGTTTTTCTGACACAACCTTGTTTTGCCTGCCAATCTTTGGGCGCGATAATACGAGTTTTACCCCCAAAAAGATAGGCGGACTCGCCGGTTTTATGATGTAGAACAATGTTGCTGTTCAGTTTTTGAGCGCAATGACGAAAATTTCATAGTCGCGTGCGCTAAGCCTTACAATGGGCGCAGAAAAATGAGGTAAACAAGTTGTGATGAAAAGTGTATTTGGTTGTGTTTTGTTGATGTTAGCTGCATGCAGCCCGCAAGAAGCTGCCAAAACGACAACTACACGTCAGGTGCAGTTAGAAACATTTACCCTGAGTTATCTGCCTGGTGATATGCCGGTTGAAACCCCTTTGTTGCTACAACTGGATAGCGGCAACAACCAGGTTTTGGCAGTGACAGGCACTATTCGTGGCAAAACGATGTATATGGGGGAAATACCACTGCGGTTTGAGCTAAAACAACAGCAGTGGCAAGCCGAACTGATGTTAGGCGCCTGCACTGAACCCAGGATGCAGTGGCAACTTGAACTTGAAGTGAGATATCAAAACGGCGACAAAATCACGTTGCAGGACAGTTTTTATTCCCGTTGGCCGGATTGAGCAATCAATATCCGGCTGCTTTTTAACCACGGATAATTTGTGTTAACGACAAAGGCTGTGGTTCCAGAGCCAGCCTTGCACTTTCTATACATACAAACTCGGCTGCCGCGCCCGGATGCATATCCGCCATAGCTGCGGCTTTTATATGTCCAGGGTTCCATAACACACTGGCATCATGGCCTTGTTGTGCAATGGTCAGCAAGGCAGTGGCGCTATTTGTGGTCAACAGCGTCAGTGTATTGGCGGTATCAGGGTAAACCCGGTCAATTTCCCCCTGAAATTGCAGCTGAGCTTGGTTCAGGTGCAATGTGTTGTTACTCACCTTGTCAAAACACTGCTGTGGCAGTGGACTGACAATAGCGCCTTCGACTTGTGGTACTCGAAAATAACTATGCAGAGCCGCTTGTTGCATCATCACTGCGTCGCAGTGTAGTTGCAGCTTCAGTTCATCGGATAAGGTCAGCAGATAGTCTAACCGGACTGGTTGATTGTCTCTGCCGGCGTTTTTGCGCCACGGCAGCTCAGCAAGCTCAATGCTAAAACCGATGGAGACAGCTTCAGCTGAAATATGTTGTTGTGTCATTTGCCAAAACGCTGTGCGCACCAGACCGTGATTGGGCACCCCAGAGGCTTCTGCAGCAAATTCAGCAGCTGCTTTACCGAACCATGGCCAACATATAGGTACACCACCACGAATGGCACTGTTGTGTTGCCACTTTGCTGTTTCAGATAACCACAACAATTCACGCCCGGCGGCATTTTGATAAGAGAGTACATGAGCACCATAAGCAGAAACGACCACCCTGGCGCCATTGGCGTTGAGTTGATAACAAGGTAAACCGGCTAAAGGGCCAAAACCTGACAGTTGTTGAATGGAGTTATTGTGCATTGTAAAAACCAGGCAATCAAAGTGCTGAGATTATTAATGAAAAAGGCGACCGAAGTCGCCTTTTTGGCTAATTTATTTGCTGGTGCAAAAGTCTGTGGCCGCATACTGTAGTTGCTGCAGGCCAGACCCTGACCCAGTTAAGCTTTCATCAGCTCGACAGTATTATCAAGCATGCGGTTACTGAAACCCCATTCATTGTCATACCAGGCCATCACTTTGACCAACCGGCCATTGACCCGGGTTTCAGTGGCATCAAAAATTGATGACATTGGGTTGTGATTAAAATCAACCGACACCAGCGGTAAATCATTGACAGCCAGCACCTGATTCATCGGGAACTCGCCGGCTGCTTTGCGGATAATGTCGTTTACTTCCTCTACTGTGGTGTTACGACCTGCAATAAAGGTTAAATCAACCAAAGACACATTCAGTGTTGGCACCCGTACCGCCAAACCATCAAATTTACCTTTGAGTTCAGGTACGACTAATCCAACAGCAGCGGCTGCACCTGTTTTGGTGGGGATCATCGACATAGCGGCGGCGCGGGCACGGCGCACGTCAGTGTGGTACACATCGCTTAAACGTTGGTCATTGGTGTAGGCATGAATAGTGGTCATCAGGCCTGATTCAATGCCCAGTACATCATTTAATGGTTTGGCAATGGGTGACAAACAGTTGGTGGTGCAGCTGGCGTTGGAGATGATTGTCATATCAGATGTGATCACATTGTGATTGACACCATACACCACTGTGGCGTCTACATCTTTGGCCGGTGCTGAGATAATGACTTTTTTCGCGCCAGCTGTTAAATGCGCGCCTGCAGTTGTGCGGTCGGTAAAGAGGCCGGTACATTCCAGTACCACATCTACTTTTAAATCGGCCCAGGGCAGGTTGGCCGGGTTGCGCTCACTCAGGGTCAGGATTTCGTCCTGATTGACATAAATAGCTTTATCAGAATGTTCAACATTGGCCTGGAAAATACCGTGTGCTGTGTCGTATTTCAGTAAGTGGGCATTAATAGCAGCATCACCCAGATCATTAATAGCCACGACTTTGATGTCGTACGCCTTCTTACTTTCATATAAAGCACGTAAAACATTACGGCCGATACGGCCAAATCCATTAATTGCAACACGAATTGTCATGGCTCACCCCGAATGATTGTCAATTGTGTAGTAAAATTACATGTTTTTTGCCATTTTTCAAGCTCAAAAACGTTATGCAATCGTATTTATGTAATTTAATGACATAAAGCCGCATTTAGCCATCGAAAGTAATTTTTTACGTCGTATACTGCTCAGGCTAAGCCGGTCAGATGCATAAAAAAGCCAATGAAAACACCGGCACTTCCATCGCGACGCACTGATTTGGAGCCTTTATGGACAAAAAACTTCTTGCTGATTTAATCCGCTTTAACGGTATTGAAACAGCCTTCACCGACGCCTGGGGCAATGCCACCGAAGTAAAAGAGCAGGATCAGCTTAAATTACTGGCGGCTCTTGGTTTTGCCATCGACAACGACACCCTGGCGGCGGAGCAACTGGCAGAGCGGCAGAAGTTACATTGGTTAGAGCCGCTGGATCCGGTCTCGGTTCAGCAGCAGAGCGCAGAGCAGCAATACCGTTTACAAATCAGATTGCCGATAGACGAAGTGCACCAGCAACTGACCGTCACCCTGACCACAGAGCAGGGGCAAACCCATGCTTTTAGCTATAGCGCCATCGATGCCGAGTTGTCCGGCGTGATGCTGCTCGATGACACTGAATATCAGCAGTATGAACATAGTTTTAACTTTGATCTGCCGTTGGGTTACCACCAACTGAGCCTTGCCATTGAAGGTGATGATGAGGTTTATCAACAGTCGCTGATCATTACACCTGAACGTTGTTTCCAGCCGCAGCAATTTCAAACGCAAAAGCAGTGGGGCGTTTCGGTTCAGCTGTATGGATTAAAATCGGACAGCAACTGGGGTATTGGCGACTTTGCCGATTTGGGGCGTCTGGTCAGTTATTTAGCCAAACAAGGTGCTGATTTTGTTGGCTTAAACCCTATTCATGCGCTTTACCCTGCGATGCCGGAATCGGCCAGCCCTTACAGCCCTTCGTCGCGCCGCTGGCTGAACATCATTTATTTAAGTGTGCCGCAAATGCCGGGTTTTGCTGACTGTTTGCAAACCGCAGCTTTGGTCAATGCCCCCCATTTTGTTGAAGCAGTACAAGCGCAGCGCAGTAAAGACTGGGTGGATTACAGCGGCGTGATGCAGCTGAAACTGCCGGCGCTGAAAACCTTGTTTCACTGGTTTATCGAACACCAGCAAGCAAATCCGAAGCTTGCGGCTGATTTTGCAGCCTTTAAACAACAAGGCGGCGACAGCCTGCGTCAGCTGGCGCTTTATGATGCCTTGCATATGTATTTAATTGCCAAAGATCCACATGCCTGGGGCTGGCCAAACTGGCCAGAGCAATACCGTGATGCCCACAGTGAAGCGGTGCAGCAGTTTGCCGCAGCAAATCAGGACGACATTGAATTTTTTAGTTATCTGCAATTTTGTGCCCAGCAGCAGCTGGCCACAGTACAACAACAGGCCAAAGCCAGTGGCATGTTGTTAGGTTTGTACCGTGACCTGGCCGTCGGTGTCAGTGAAGCTTCTACTGAAATCTGGTCAAATCCGGATTTATATTGCCGTAATGCCAGTGTTGGCGCACCACCGGATATTCTGGGTCCTAAAGGTCAGAACTGGGGTTTACCGCCGATGTTGCCTTATCAGCTGTTCCGTCAGGCCTACAGACCGATGATTGAGCTGTTTCGCGCCAATATGCAGGACTCAGGTGCTTTGCGTATTGACCATGTGATGGCGTTATTAAGGTTATGGTGGGTGCCCAAAGGCGCGCAGTCTGCCGGTGAAGGCGCTTATATTTATTATCCTATTATGGATTTACTCGGCATTCTGGCGCTGGAAAGCCAGCGTCAGCAGGCGGTGGTGATAGGCGAAGATTTAGGCACAGTGCCGGATGGCATTTTTGAGCTGCTGCAACAATTTGGTATGTATTCATATCGTATCTTCTTTTTTGAGCAGGCCGAAGATGGTGGTTATATTTCTACTGCGCATTATCCGGTGCAGGCGATGTCGGCATTAACCACCCATGATATGCCGACTTTGATTGGCTTCTGGCATTGTTCTGACTTAAAACTTGGGTTAAAACTCGGGCTTTATACCGAAGAGATTCTGCCTGGGTTATACGCCGACCGGCACAAAGCCAAACAGCGTATTCTGGATTCTTTGCATGGTCATCATGCTTTGCCGGCCGATTATCCGCGTTCAGTGGAAAACCTTGGCATGGACCGCACTTTAAACTATGCACTGCAACAACATCTGGCCAAAGGCAGTTGTCAGCTGTTATGTCTGCAACTGGAAGACTGGATGGAAATGCTGGAGCCGGTGAATGTGCCGGGCACCAGTGACGAATATGCCAATTGGCGGCGCAAACTTAGTATGACCTTAGAGCAACTTGAATCTGCCGGCCACATCAGTGCTCATCTGCAAAATTTGACAGCAAATCGCCGTTCTGGCTTATATTCATAATTCAATAAAAAAACTCCGGTAACTTCTGTTACCGGAGTACTCTGCTTGTTGCGCCTGGTGAACAAGGCCCCTGTCAATGTCAAAGGATATGTTATGAGTCTTGCCTCGTTAGCTGAAGTTCGTTGTGCCCATCCATTTGCCTTATTGGGCTGGCAAAAAGCAGATAAAGGCTGGTTGATTCGGGTGTATTTGCCCAAAGCGAGAGCTGTTGAAGTGCTGGGCTTTGACGATCACAGCAGCTGGGGCCAGATGAACGAAGATAACTCAGTCCCAGGCGTTTTTACCCTGCAGCTGCCGCGTAAACGCAAAACTGAGCTGTATAAACTGAAGGTAACGCAGGGGCAATATCAGTATGAACTGCTGGATCCCTATCAGTTTAAGGAAGAAGCATTTTATGCGGTGCATTATGTTCATATGCGACCAGAGAATCTGTACAGCCAGCTTGGCGCTCAGATCATCAGCCTGCAACTGGGCAAAAAAACGCACAAAGCCACCCGTTTTGCTGTGTATGCGCCACACGCCAGTGCGGTGAGTTTAATCGGCGATATGAACGACTGGGATGGCCGTTGCCATCCGATGGAACGTACCCAGTGTGGCCACTGGGTGTTGGTGTTGCCGCAGGTGGGCGAAGGGGTTCGCTACAAATACGAAATTAAAGACGCCAGCGGTCATTTATTACCGCATAAAGCCGATCCTTTAGCTTTTGCTGCCGAACAATACCCGTCTCATGCGTCATTGGTGTTTGATCACAGCAAATATCAGTGGCAGGACAGCCAGTGGTTACAGCGGGAACATCTGCCTTATCAAAGCCCGATGAGCATTTATGAAGTGCATCTGGGCTCCTGGCGCACCCATACCGATGGTTCGCCTCTGACTTATCCTGAGTTGGCAACAAGCCTTATACCTTATGTCAAAGATCTGGGTTACACCCATATTGAGCTGTTACCTGTGATGGAGCATCCGTATTCAGGTTCCTGGGGTTATCAGCCGCTTGGGCTTTTTGCGGCGACTTCACGTTTTGGCACTCCGGATCAATTTAAAGCTTTTGTCGATGCCTGCCATCAGGCCGGTATCGGCGTGATTTTAGACTGGGTGCCGGCGCATTTTCCGGAAGATGGCCATGGTCTGGCCCGCTTTGATGGTGGCCATTTGTATGAATATGCCGATCCACGCCGTGGCTGGCATCCGGATTGGAATTCCTGCATTTATGATTACGGCAAAGATTATGTGCGGCAGTTTTTAGTGGCCAGCGCGCTGTATTGGCTGGACCACTTCCATATTGACGGTTTGCGGGTAGACGCTGTTGCTTCCATGCTGTACCTGGATTACTCGCGCGAGCATGGCGAGTGGATCCCGAATGTGGACGGTGGCAATCACAACTACGAAGCCATCAGCTTGTTAAAGTGGCTGAATCAGGAAGTGTACGCCCAGTTCCCCAAAGCCATCACTATCGCGGAAGAATCCACCTCTTTCCATGGTGTGAGCCGGCCTGTCGACCTTGGCGGTCTTGGTTTTGGTTTTAAATGGAATATGGGCTGGATGAACGACAGCCTGAGGTATATCAGTAAAGATCCGGCTTACCGCAAGTTTCACCACAACGACCTGACTTTTTCCATGGTGTACGCCTTTAGCGAAAACTTTATTCTGCCGCTGTCACACGACGAAGTGGTGCATGGCAAAGGCAGTATTCTGAACAAAATGCCGGGTGATGAGTGGCAACAAGCCGCCAACTTACGCGCTTATTATGCTTTTATGTTTGCGCATCCGGGCAAAAAGCTGAATTTTATGGGCAATGAGTTTGGCCAGGGCACAGAGTGGAATCACAATCAGGCCTTGCCCTGGTTCTTGCTGGACTTTGAAAAGCACCGGGGTGTACAGCAGCTGGTACGGGATCTGAACTATACCTACCGCCGCTGCGCAGCTTTGCATCAGCTTGATCACGAACCGGCCGGTTTTGCCTGGATAGAACATCAGGATGCCGACCATAGCACCTTGTCCTTTAAGCGTTACAGCCAGGCCGGTGAAGTCTTGTATGTGGTGTGCAACTTCACCCCAGTGCCAAGGCCGGCTTATTTACTGGATGTGGAGCAGCACGGTGATTATGAGGTGATCCTCAATTCAGACAGCAACTATTACTGGGGCAGCAATTATCCGGTGGGCAGCCATTTGTCGGCCAATCAAGGCGTTTATAATCCGGGCTGGCAGTTACAGCTGGATTTACCGCCGTTATCCACCTTGTATCTGCGCCGGCGGTTAAGCTGATGAGCAGCGATTACCGGTCAGAGGCTGGCGGTATGCTGGCAACTTTTAGCCAAAACACTGCCTTTGTCTGCGGTGTGGGCAGGCCTGCACCACTGGGGCCAAGCAGGCAGGATGATGGCTGGAATTTTGCCGTTTTTGCCCCAGACGCCACGGCGCTGACCTTATGCCTGTATTGTGCTGACACCGAAGAGCCGCTGGCGGAATTGCCTTTTACTGCCCGTACCGGTGACATTTGGCATCTGGCGGTGGTGGGGGTGGCAACAGGCACTTTATACGGCCTGAAAGCTGGCGGTCCTATGCTGGTGGAGCAAGGGCTCTGTTTTGATGCCGAGCGGTTATTAATAGACCCTTATGCCCGCCAGCTGAATCGCGCTCTGGTGTTCAATGACCGGCTTTATCAGGGCCGAAGTCATTATATGTTGGCCAAAGCTGTGCTTGGTCAGGCGGATTTTGACTGGCAAGGTGCGATGAAACCTCAAATTCCTCGCGAAAAAACTATTGTGTATGAAGCCCATGTGAAAGGTATGACGGCGTTGCACCCCGATGTGCCTGAAGAGCTGCGTGGCACCTACCTGGGCATGTGTCACCCGGCCATAATGGCGCATTTAACTGAGCTTGGCATTACCTCGGTGCAGCTGTTGCCAGTGGCGGCTTTTATGAGTGAACCCCGGCTGGAAAAGCTCAAACTCAGCAATTATTGGGGTTATAACCCGATTAATTTTTTTGCGCCTGATCCCCGATATCAGCTGGAAGATGCGGTCAGCGAATTTAAAACCCTGGTGCGCACTTATCATCAGCATGGCATTGAGGTGATCCTCGACGTGGTGTTTAACCATAGTGCTGAGGCAGAAGGTTACAGCTTAAGTTTCAGGGGCCTTGCCAACCGGCATTATTATCTTTTTGAAAGTCATGCTGATATTACCGACTATCAGCAGTATGCCAATTACAGCGGCTGTGGCAATACACTAAATATTGCCAATCCGGCCACACAAAAACTGGTGCTGGACGCGCTGCGTTATTGGCTGACCGAGATGCAGGTGGATGGTTTTCGTTTTGATTTGGCTGTCACACTGGCGCGCGAGCACAAAAGATTTAGCCCTTATGCTGCTTTTTTACAAATAGTGGCGCAAGATCCGGTGTTGTCGCAGGCCAAACTGATTGCTGAGCCCTGGGATGTTGGGCCTTATGGTTATCAGCTTGGCCAATTTCCGGCTTTGTGGTCTGAACTAAACGACAAATTCCGCGATTCAGTGCGCAGTTTCTGGCGCGGAGACAGTGGCACTCTGGCTGAATTTGCCACCAGACTGCTTGGCTCGCGTGATATTTTTCAGAAACATCACAGACCAGCCTGCTGCTCGGTGAACTACATCAGCTATCACGATGGTTTTACACTGCAGGATTTAGTCAGTTATCAGCATAAACACAACTGGCTGAACGGCGAGCAAAACCGCGACGGTCACGATCATAATTTGAGCGTCAATTATGGTGTGGAGGGGCCCACCAGTAATGCCGAGGTGCTGGCAAAACGTTTTTTGCATAAACGTAATCTGGCGGCCTGTTTGCTGTTAAGCCAGGGCATAGTGCACTGGCTGGGTGGGGATGAGCTGAGTCACAGTCAGCAAGGCAATAACAATGCTTATTGTCAGGACAATGACATCAGCTGGCTAAACTGGCAGCTGGATTATCATGCAACGCAGTTTTTAAGTTTTGTAAAACAAATGATATCCCTTCGCAAAGAGTACAGTTGTCTACAGCAGTTGTCTTTGCTGGATGACCATTATCAGCTGCATGGTGATAAACATCAGATTGACTGGTATCAAAGTGATGGCCGGTTAAAAACCGAAACTGACTGGTACGACAGCAGTGTCAGTTATTGTGTGTTTATTATCCGCAATACCAGTACGGCCCATCAGCTGCTCATTAGCATCAACGCTAGCGCTACGGCTATAGAGGTGACGCTGCCGTCTGCGCAGTGGCACTGTGTGCTTGACACCGCTTTTGAGCAAGGGCTGAGTTCAGTATTAACCCAGGGTGCCGCCAGCTATCTGCAGCAGGGGAGTTCGCTGTCGATTTGGCTGGAACAAGGTTGTTATTAGCCGGGCACTATGGCCGCTACAGTGCAACTGCAATGGTCTGAACAGCATAATCTTTTTCCCTTTTCGCTGCTTTCTGAGTGGCTTTTCCAGTATAATCGCCGGCATTTTGCAGAGCCGGCAGTTCGGAGAATGCTTTGATGACAGATACAACAGTACAGTGTGACATTGGTTTTGTAGGCGCGGGTGTGATGGGGAAAAACCTCATTCTGAATCTGGCCGATCATGGCTACCGTGTTGCCGCTTTTGACCTTGACCATAAAAAACTTGAATCTGTGATCCAGCAAGATGTGCAGGAAACCAACGGCCGTGGCGGCCGGGTGGTGGCGTGCAGTTCATACACTGAGTTATTGGCCAAGTTAAGCCGCCCGCATCTGATTATTCTGTCGGTGCCGGCCGGTAAACCTGTGGATGATGTCTGTTCTAAATTAATAGACGCCGGTATTCAGGCCGATGACATTATTGTGGACACAGGGAACAGTCTGTGGACAGACACAGTGCGGCGCGAAAAAAGTTACGAAGGCAAGTTTATTTTCTTTAGTACTGCCGTATCCGGTGGCGAAGTGGGCGCCCGTTTTGGCCCTTCATTAATGCCAAGTGGCGACCCTTATGCATGGACCCGCATTGAACCTGTCTGGCGCGCTATTGCCGCAAAAGTAGACCCAACCACAGGCCGTCCTATTGAACGTTTTGAACCAGGTAATCCTGTGACTGAAGGCGAGCCTTGTGCCACTTATATTGGCGCCGGCGGTTCTGGCCATTATGTCAAAATGGTACACAACGGTATTGAATACGCCGATATGCAGCTGATTTGTGAAGTGTACCAGGTGATGCGTGACGCCCTCGGTATGACAGCACAGGAAGTTGCCGCAGTCTTTAAAGAGTGGAATCAGGGCATTCTGAACAGTTACCTGATGGAAATCAGCGCCGAAGTGCTGGCCACCAAAGATTCTGAAACCGGCTTACCACTGGTGGATGTGATTCTGGATAAAGCAGGTCAAAAAGGCACAGGCTTATGGACAGCCGTCAGCAGTCTGGAACTTGGCTGCCCAGCGCCAACTATTGCCGAAGCCGTATATGCCCGTTCTATTTCTACGTTAAAAGAGCAGCGGGTGGCTGCTTCTACCTTGCTGGCGGGCCCGGTGCAGGATAAACCGACCGAAGCCAAAAGGGCACAGGTAATAGCCCAGCTGCATGACGCTTTATACTGCGCCAAAATTTGTGTGTATGCTCAAGGCTTTGATTTGATGAAAACTGCAGGCCTTGAGCACGGCTGGCAGCTGAACTTTGCCGAAATTGCCAAAATCTGGCGGGCTGGTTGTATTATCCGCGCGGTATTTTTGCAGTCCATTACCGACGCTTATGAGCGTAATGATGAGCTGGCCAATCTGCTGGTTGACCCGTTTTTTGCCAAACAAATTTCGGTGTATCAGATGAACTGGCGCCGTGCAGTGGCTGACGCTACTTTGTTAGGCGTGCCGGTGGCAGCATTAAGTTCAGCGCTCAGTTATTACGACTCTTACCGCACTGCGGTATTACCGGCCAATTTATTACAGGGCCAACGTGATTATTTTGGTGCTCACACCTTTGAGCGCACTGATAAGAGCAAAGGTAAGTTTTTCCATGTTGACTGGAGTGCTGCCGGTCGTCCTATGGTCAAAGTAAAATAAACCGTTTTTTTTGCAACGTAACGGAGGCCCGATGAAGCTGACAGAAGCGCAGTGGCGTGAACGACTCAGTGACGAGCAGTTTTACGTCACGCGGCAAAAAGGCACAGAATATCCTTATAGCGGCGCTCTGTTACATAACGAAAAAACCGGTGTTTACCATTGTGTTTGTTGTGATGCAGAGTTGTTTGATTCTGCGGCTAAGTTTGATTCAGGTTGTGGTTGGCCTTCATTTAGCCGTGCTTTGCCGGGCAAAGTGCGTTATCAACCGGATAACAGCCATGGTATGCAACGCACGGAAATTTTATGTGCAGCTTGTGATGCTCACCTTGGGCATGTGTTTGACGATGGCCCTTTACCCGAAGGGCAAAGGTACTGTGTAAATTCGGTGTCGTTAAGTTTTGTCGACAGCGATAAGGAAACATCACAAGGTTCAGGCCGCTGAGTATTCGAATCTTGCTGTGCCGCTTGTCGTGACAAGTGCCGTTGTCAAGATTCCACCAAGTGCTGAGACTGTCCGCCTGAAAAGATAAAAAAACCGGTGAGAGTTACTCAACGGTTTTTTTATCTGTACATCTTTTTATCCTGTAAACTGGCCTGACGTTATCCGGCAAACTTTTGTAGTTAAATGGGCCATCACCTCAGAACGCAGGTACTTTAAACCGACCTTGCTGGATGCTGTCAATAGTGGTATCGGCGATATCTTCAATACTGTCTGTTTCAATTTTTTGCTGAGCCAGTTCCGCTTTAATGTTTTTAAATTCAATACGTTGTACACCCGCATTTTCAGCCAGTAATGCCCAGTGGTAAGACTGGGGAAATTTTTTCTGTTTGTAATAAATAGTGGTCAGGGCTGTATATACTTCCGGATCCACCTCGGCCGCTGCCGGATACAGACTCAGTGCATGATGCAGAATATCAATGGTTTTTTGTGGATTGCGTTTCATGTAGTAACTGGCAAGAGCGATTTGGAGTTCTGGGGTTTCCAGTTCTTTTTTCTGTTCAGCCTGTAAAAACTTCGCCAGATGAGATTCACTCTGGTTGCGCGACCAATGGTAATGCAGCAGGTTCGGATCCAAAGAGCTGATTGTTTCATCATTCAGTCTTTTGATTTCTTTAAGGCTGGTCAGATAACCATTTACTCTGGTGGTTTTTTTCTCTTTCAGCTTGATATGTTCGATGCCGGAAGCAAGTTCGATACATTTTGAGTATTTTTCAAAACCTATCAGCAATTTATATTTGTTCTTGTCCGACGGCATTTTTTGCTCGTCATAACGGCCGAAAATAACGTCTCTGCGTTCCAGCTTGCAGTGAGAATCGTCATTTAAGTCACTGCAAATGCCCGGTTTTTCCTCACAGACCTGATTGACTGTTAATTCTTTTCCACCGCAGGCGACCAGGCTAAGCAGCAAAGGACTGACGTACCATAATTTCATAAGCATCTCCACAAAGGCGATTTTTATCATAACCAATAGCACCGAAAAAATCTTTTGTAATTGTTGTTGTAGTATTACCAATTCAATTACAATAAGCCGCCTCGCGTCAGGCAACCCTACACTCAACTGATTTAACTTACGAAGTAGAAGGCGACAGCATGACCTTATCTCACGAAGAACAGTATCAACGCAGCTGGCAGGAACGCCAGGAAATTGCTGAAAACATGCAGCCGATCATCGGCCGGTTATACCGTAACAAAGCTGTTGAACTGGTGGTTTACGGCAAACCATTGGTGAATGCGACCACTATCGATATCATTAAATCTCATAAAACGGTTGAGCGTTTTGAACAACAAAAACTGCGGTTGCGTGAGAGCTTCCCGGTGCTTGAAGCCATCAGCAAAATGAATCTGGCTCCCGGTCGTATCGACCTTGGTAAGCTGGCTTTTGCTTATCATTACAAAAATGCCGCTGAAGGTTTAACGCTGGAACAATATTTACAGCGCGAGCTGGAAGATTTATTAGACCACGACGACAACATCAAACCAACAGACGTGGTGCTGTATGGTTTTGGTCGTATCGGTCGTTTATTGGCGCGCCTGATGATTGAACGCGCCGGCCCAAGCGCCAAATTACGTCTGCGTGCCATTGTGGTGCGTGGCGGCCGCAAAGGCGATTTAGAAAAACGTGCAAGTTTATTGCGTCGTGACTCTATCCACGGCCCATTTAACGGCAGCATCACTGTGGATCAGGAAAACGGTGGTATTAAAGCCAACGGTACCTTTATCAAAGTGATTTACGCCGACTCGCCAGAGCAGGTGGATTACAACGCTTATGGTATTCATGACGCCTTAGTGGTTGATAACACCGGGATCTGGAAAGACGATCAGGAACTGTCGATCCACTTTAAAGCCAAAGGCGCTGCCAAAGTGTTGTTAACAGCGCCGGCCAAAGGCAATGTGAAAAACGTGGTTTATGGTGTAAACCACAAGATGATTAGCAAAGAAGACAATATCGTTTCTGCTGCCAGCTGCACCACCAATGCCATTACACCGGTATTAAAAGCGTTAAATGACGAATATGGTATTAAAAATGGTCACGTTGAAACTGTGCACTCTTATACCAACGACCAGAACCTGATTGATAACTATCACAAAGCTGAACGTCGTGGCCGTGCTGCACCACTGAACATGGTGCTCACGTCAACCGGTGCAGCTTCTGCGGTTGCCAAAGCTTTGCCTGAACTAAAAGGTAAACTGACCGGCAACGCCATTCGGGTGCCGACACCCAACGTGTCTATGGCAATTTTGTCATTAAACCTGAATAAAGAAACCAACCGTGACGAGCTGAATGCTTATCTGCAAAAAGTGTCTTTGTTCTCTGAATTGCAGGACCAAATTGATTACACCAGCTCCACTGAAATCGTCTCCAGCGATTTAGTGGGTTCACGTTACGCCGGTGTGGTGGATTCTCAGGCCACTATCGTCGATGGCGACCGCTGTGTGTTGTACGTGTGGTATGACAACGAGTTTGGTTACAGCACTCAGGTGATCCGTGTGATGAACGAAATGGCGGGTATTTCTTACCCAACATTGCCACTGGCACGTTAATCAAATTGTTTTGTGAATAAAGCCGCCTAGTGCGGCTTTATTATTGATGATCCCCAAACCGACACTGCAGTACGACTTTGGCATGCTGTTGCATTTTCAGCACAGCCAGACTGTGTTAACCTCAGCACCTTTTTTACATTGACGGAACCTTCAGTTATGAAAATTACCAGTAATTTTGACAGCGGTAATATCGAAGTTATTCAGGCCGATAGCGTTGATAACATCCAGCTGGCCATTCGCAAAGACCATAATTCAGATTTTTATCAATGGTTCCATTTCCGGCTGCATTCAGAAAGTTTTGAGCCTCATACCATTAAAATTACCAATGTCGCCACTTCAGCTTACCCTGGCGGCTGGGCTGACTATCAGGCCGTTGCTTCTTATGATCGTGAAACCTGGTTCCGTGTGCCAACCGAATATGATGGCAAAGAGCTGACCATTCATCATTACCCTGAAGCTGAGTCGGTGTATTTTGCCTATTTTGCACCATACAGCTACGAGCGCCATATGGACTTATTAAGCCAGGCGCAGGCAAGTGGCATGTGCCAGCTGGTTGATTTGGGCAACACCCTGGATAACCGTGACATGAGCATGCTGGTCGTCGGTGAGCCGGCTGAAGGTAAAAAGAAAATCTGGATCACTGCACGTCAACATCCGGGTGAAACCATGGCTGAATGGTTTATCGAAGGTTTATTAGACCGTTTATTGGATGAAGATGATGGTGTGGCGCGTGAACTGCTGCAAAAAGCGGTGTTTTATGTGGTCCCCAATATGAACCCGGACGGCAGTGTACGAGGTCATTTACGTACCAACGCAGCCGGTGTCAACCTGAACCGCGAATGGCAAACGCCAAGTATGGAAAAAAGCCCGGAAGTTTATCTGGTGCGTCAAAAAATGCTGGAACTGGGTGTGGACATGTTCCTGGATATCCATGGTGACGAAAACCTGCCATACAACTTTGTCGCCGGTGCCGAAGGTGTGCCATCGTACAATAGTAAAATGGCCGCGCTGGAAACTGCCTTTAAACAAGCTTTGTTAACGGCAACTCCGGAATTTCAGACCAAGTTTGGTTATGAGCTGGACGCGCCGGGTCAGGCCAATCTGACCATTGCTTCGACCTGGGTGGCGGAGCAGTTTAAGTGTCTCTCTTATACCTTTGAAATGCCGTTTAAAGACAACGCCAATCTGCCGGATGAACAATTTGGCTGGTCTGATGTTCGTTCAATGAAACTGGGTCAGGATACGCTGGTTGCTGTGCGCGCAGTGGTTGATCAGTTATAAACTGAATAGCCCGGTTATCTTTCACAAATGGCACCTTCAAGGTGCCATTTTTTATCGGTCAGAGCACAAAACAAGCCGTGGCTGTGGTTTGCAACAGCAGTCATTTGCTTTATAGTGCGCTGTCAAAAGAGGTGATGTATATGGCGATTATTGCTTGTCCTTACTGCGATAAAAGAGTCTCAGATAAAGCTGCCAGCTGTAACCATTGCGGCAACAATCTGTCGGAAATTTCAGTTGAAACCTTAAAACGTATGCAGCGGGACAATCGGCTGGCCAAAGGGCAACAGCTGAACAATCATGCCATGTTGGCGTTGGTGCTGTTTCTGGGCAGTTTCACCTGGTTTTATTATCAATCACCCGAGCCGGATTCATGGCAGCAAAAAGCACTCTATGCCGCTATGGTGGTGGGTTGTGTATGGTACCTTGTGACCAAAGTCCGTATTGTGATGTACAAGAGAAAATAACATGGATTTTCATGCCTTGGTTGCAGCCATGTCTGCAGAAACTTACCAGAATCTGGTGGAATGTGTTGCCACAAAACGCTGGGCGGACGGCACTCTGATGAGCGATCAGCAGCATGCACAGAGTATGCAACTGGTGATGGCTTATCAGGCCAAAGTTCTGCGTTCAGACGAACCCTTTACCGTGGGAGCTGACGGCCAAATGGTGGTCAAATCCAAATCCGATATGAAAAAACAATTCGCTGGAGCAGCCGCCCCGGCGCCTGCAGCTATGGATGCTATTGCAAGGTTTTCGCACGATGATCTTTAAACGTTGGTTTAAGCCAAAATGGCAGCATGAAAATGCTGCAATCCGTCAGTTGGCAATTGCCGAACTTGATCAAAAAACACCGGCGCAGAAAGAGATCCTGCACGAGCTCGCCTTTAACGACGGTGCCGAAGCAGTGCGCCGCACTGCGCTTGAGCGGTTAAACGAGTTTTCGTTATGGTGGCAAGCCAGTAAACATGAACCAGCAGAGCGGCTGAAACATTTTGCCGAACAACAGCTGGTACAAATGTTGTTGGAAAACAAAGTGTCGCCGCATTTAAAAGCTCAGTTTATCAGCGAATGTAACCGCAGCAGTATTCTGGAAAAGTTAGCGCAAACCGAACAGGACGCTGAGCTGAAATTCAGCTTATTACAGCGTCTGGCCCGTCAGGATTTATTCCAGCAGGCAGTGCTGGACAGCAGCTTGAGCCTGGCACAGCGCCAGCAATTGTTGACCCAGCTTGATGATGACAAGACCCTGGAAAAATTAAGCCGCAGTTTAACAGGTGAATTACGCCAGTTTGCTGACGCCTTGTTAGCTGCCCATGCTGAGCAAAAACAAAAGCCGGAACGCATCCGTAAACAAGTGGTTTTGCTGCTGGCTAAACTCAATTCAGTGCGGGAAAAAACGGACCTGACTGAACTGCAACAAAAGTATCAGGCTTATCAGCAGGAATGGCAGCAATTAGTGCCAGAGCTTGATTGCCTGTCCGATGCTGCAGATTTTATTGAAAAATATAACAAAGTGGTCAGTCTGACAGAGCGGTCGCTGGCTCCTAAGCTGGCGGAATATGCCAAAGCCCAGCAGCAGTTTGCCGCCCAACAGGCAGCACAACAGCGTTTTGAGCAGTTACAGCGAGAAGTCGCTGTGCTTGAACAGGCGCTTGCCACTGCGCTTGGTGAGGCAGAAATGACACTGGCTGCCGGATATCAGCAGCAGCTGGATCAATTGGCTGCCACAGTTCAGGCTGCCGATTTACCTGCCTCTGGCCAAACACAACTCAATCAGCAACTGCAGCATATAGCCCGGCAGCTGGAGCAATTACCTGCGCTGGCCGAAGCCATGGCGCAGGCAGCCCGTTTATTGGCCGAAGCTGCAACCTGGACTTTGCCACAACAAGGGGATGACGTTACTGCCGCTTATCAGGCTTTTAAACAATGGCAACAACAGTGGCAGCGGCAGCATAAGGTGCTGAAGCAGCTGATGCCAGAAAGTTTCAGCACCAGTTATCAGCAGCTAGTGCAGCAGTGGCGTGAACACTGCGAGCCTATGCTTGCACTGCAGGATAAAACATTACGTTTGTTAAAAAGCAAAATGGCCGAATTTAAACGGCTGCATCAGGCCGGCAAATTTAATGTGTTGTTTGGTCTTTTTAAGGGTATCAGCGCCGATTATCAGCAGCTGGGTGCCGTGCAGCAACAAAGCCTGCAAAAAGACTATCAGCAGCTGGAAGCCCAGGTGCAGGATTTAGCGGATTTACAGGCTTATATTGCCACGCCACGCAAACAGCAGCTGGTTGAAACCATGCAGCAGCTGGCAGAGGCGACCGACATCACACCAACTGCACGTGCCGCTGCGGTAAAAAATGCCAGAGCACAGTGGAATACGCTGGGCCGCGCCGATGCTGAGTTAGAGACGCAGTTAAATGACGCTTTTAACAGTGCCTGCGAGCTTGCTTTTGCCCCATGCCGTGACTATTTCGCAAAGCTGGATGCCGAACGCGCACAAAGTGCTGAACGTAAAACGCAGTTGCTGGCCAGGATGCAGGAAGCTGTAGTACAGAATGTCAGCGGAAAAACGCTGGATAGCCTGATCACCCAGTTCAGTAAAGACTGGCAGCAAAGTGGTGTGGTGGAAAAAGAGCTGTATGCGAAGTTGCAGCCGCAGTTCCAACAGCTGCTGAATAGCCTGAAAGAACAGCAAAAAGCTCAGCAACAGCAAAATGCGGAACATAAAGCTGCGCTGGTGCAAGCAGCGCAAGAGCTGGCTAAGAACCCGAATGAACAAGCCGGTAGCGAGCTTAAAATTCTGCAGCAACAATGGAAGTTATTGGGTTATGCCGGTAAAACCCAGGATCAGCAGTTGTGGCAGCAATTCAGAGCAGCTTGTGACAGCTGGTTTGAAAGCCGCACTTTGGCAAAACAGGCCATGCAGCAACAGCTGAGTGCCGAGCGTGACGCTCAGGCTGAAGTACTGGCCGCGCTCACTGAAGCTGTGGTAGCCGCGACTGATGAAAAATCTATTCAGCAACAGTTACATCAGCTGGCGCAGTTTAAAGCAGTCGATGAGACACAAGCCGCCGATGTCAAAAACTTAAAGCAGCAGTTACAGCAACGTTTAGCCGACTTACAACAAAATGCTGAGCTTGACAGCTATCGTCAGTTATTTGCTGCGCTTGACAAAGATAAGCCTGAACTCACTGATTTCCCGCCGATTTACCGTTTGGTGTTTAATCAGCAGCAGGAAAAACAACTGTCGCGTGCTGACTTAACGCTGGCGCTGGAATGGCTGGCCAAAGTGGATTCACCGGCAGATTTGCAGGGGCGTCGTCAGCACGTACAAATGCAGCTGCTGAGTGACAAACACAACAGTGGTGAAGCTGTCACCCAACCTCAGTTGTTGTCGCGCTGGCTGCAATATGGTGTTGTCACTCAGGCGGAAAAACCTTTGTTAGCCAGACTTAAAGCTATTTATCTGCCATCGCAATAAAACAGATAACTTTTAAACGCCATAGTAAAAAGCCCTGACAATATCAGGGCTTTTTTATGGCAAATCAGTTTATGTCTTTACCTAAGGTTGTTGCGACAAGTTGCTTCTTAGCCCGTCGTCAGTTCGCCTCTTAAACTGGTTTGCATCTGGGCGCGGATCTGTTCGGCGTTTAGTGGCTGACTGAGTAAATAATGCAGTTTGGTCAGGGTTGCTTCCAGCGTCATATCATAACCGCTGATCACCCCGGATAAACGCAGTGCGTTGCCGGTGGCGTAACCGCCCATATTTACTTTGCCTTTAAAACATTGGGTGCAGTTCACAATAATAGTGCCGCGCTCTGATGCTTCTTTGAGGGTGCTGAGAAGCGCTGGATCCTGAGGTGCGTTGCCGACACCATAAGATTTGATAATTAAAGCCCGCACTGGCGCTGCCGCCATATTTTTAATCACATCCACGCTAATGCCTGGGTATAAGGTCACCACGCTGATAGGTTGTGGTGTAATTTTCGCCACTTTGAGCGGTGCAGCTGGTGCTGAGCTTGCAAGTTGGCCGGCCAGCATTTCAATATGAATACCGGCCTGCAGTAGCGGCGGGAAGTTAGGCGAGGCAAAAGCATTAAAACCATCCGCATCTGCTTTGGTGGCTCTGTTGCCCCGAAACAGCTGGTTATTAAAATACAAAGCCACTTCAGCAATAGGGTAATACGCGGCCAGATATAACGAATTGAGTAAATTCACCTGACCGTCGGAGCGCAGCTGTGCCAGAGGAATTTGCGAGCCGGTGATAATCACAGGTTTGGTCAGGTTTTCCAGCATAAAAGACAAAGCTGACGCTGTGTAGGCCATAGTGTCGGTGCCGTGTAACACCACAAAACCGTCATAATCGTCATAATGGGCGCGGATATCTTCGGCAATATGTAACCAATGGGCTGGTGTCATATCGGATGAGTCAATCACCGGATGATATTCATGAATATCAAACTGTGGCATCTCGGGGCGGTAAAATTCCGGCATGGCTTTGACTGTATCTGACAAAAATCCGGGCACCGGAATATAACCGTTGGCCGATTTTTGCATACCAATGGTACCGCCGGTGTAAGCAACATAAATTCGTTTTTGTGACATAAGGGCAGGGCTCTGGTTTTTTCACTAGTGTAAACTTTTAGCGCAGTGCTGTCAGTCTGGTCTGTGCTGCAGTTTCATTTGTGGTTGCCGTCCGGTTTTTTTGTGTACAGAACAGACGGCTTCTGGTGAAAAGCTGAGCAAACAAACCGTTTCGTGAAAAAAACCACTTTACAACTTTTGTCAGACTTTCTATCATGCCGTCCATCGCGGAGAGATGGCAGAGTGGTTTAATGCACCGGTCTTGAAAACCGGCGAGGGTTAGTAGCCCTTCAAGAGTTCGAATCTCTTTCTCTCCGCCACTTCTTCTAAACCACCTGACAGGTGGTTTTTTTGTTTTTGCGCCTGCCATTTTTATTGCCGCCACGCTCTGCGCCGACCTCTGACAGTGCCCGTTTTTACCGTAGCAAATTCAGTTGCGCTCAGCTATGCTAGCGAACATTAACACCCTCATTTGGGTCAGGTTTTTATTCTGCGGAGCCACAATTGATTAACGTGTTGTTGGTTGATGATCATGAACTGGTCAGAACCGGGATCAGCCGGATCCTGAATGATGAGCGTGGCATCAAGGTGGTGGCACAAGCCAGCTCGGGCGAACAGGCAATAAGCTACTGCCGCAATGAATCAGCTGATGTGGTGACCCCTGATGTTGTGCTGATGGATATGAATATGCCCGGCATTGGCGGTATGGCGGCCACTAAACGTATTCTGCATTATTGCCCTGACATTAAAGTGCTGGCGTTGTCGGTTTCTTTTGAAGAGCCGGTGCCCACCAAAGTGATGCAAATGGGCGCTGCCGGTTTTATTTCAAAAAATGCCGCCCCTAAAGAAATGATTGAAGCTATTCGCAAAGTGGCCGCGGGGCAAAGGTATATTTCCGATGAAGTGGCGCAAAAAATGGCACTGAGTAAAATTCAGTCCAGTAGCGCCAATCCGTTTGATGAGCTGTCTGAACGTGAGCTGCAAATTATGCTGATGATCACCAAAGGGCAGAAGGTCAATGACATTGCCGAGCAGCTGAATGTCAGTGCCAAAACAGTGAATTCTTATCGTTACCGGATGTTTGAAAAACTGGCGATCAGCGGGGATGTAGAGCTGACTCACCTGGCACTGCGTCACGGTATGATTGACATCGTCTGAGCCTCTGATTTTGCCGTCTTCCCAAACTATCTTTGATGCCAAAGCATTTCTGGCAACTGTACCTCAGTTGCCGGGGGTATATCGTATGCTTAATGCCGAAGAGACAGTGATTTATGTCGGCAAGGCCAAAGATTTAAAAAAACGCCTGTCGAGTTATTTTCGGGTGAATGTGCCCGGGGTTAAAACCCGCGCTTTAGTCAGCCAAATTCAGCATGTGGAAATTATTGTCACCCATAGCGAAACTGAAGCGCTGATCTTAGAAAATAACCTCATCAAGCAGTTTATGCCCAAATACAATGTGCTGCTTCGTGACGATAAATCTTATCCTTATATTTTGTTGACCGATCACAAGCATCCACGTTTAACCTCCCATCGCGGGCCGCGTAAAGTGCCCGGTCAGTATTTTGGCCCTTATCCAAGCGCTGGTGCTGTGTGGGAAAGTTTAAAATTACTGCAGAAAATATTCCCGGTACGCCAGTGTGAAGATGGTTTTTACCGTGCCCGTACCAGACCATGTTTGCAATATCAGTTAAAACTTTGTTCGGCGCCTTGTGTGGGCAAAATTTCCGACAGCGCATATGCCGAGCAGGTGCGGTTAACTAAATTGTTTTTATCCGGTAAAAATCAGCTGGTGATCGACGATTTAGTGCAGCTGATGGAGCAGGCCAGTCAAAACCTGGAGTTTGAGCAGGCTGCGCAGCTGCGTGATCAAATTGCCGCGCTGCGTACAGTGCAGGAGCAACAAAGTGTCAGCGGCGAACACAGTGAAATGGATGTCATTGGTTTTCATTACTCACATGGGGTTGCTGCTGTGCATGTGCTTTTTGTGCGTGATCAGAAAATTCTTGGCAGCAAAACCTATCATCCCAAAGTGCCGCATCAGACCGAACCCGGCGAAATTCTGCCAGCTTTTTTGCTGCAGTTTTATTTAAACAATATCAGTGGCCAGAAGGTGCCGCGTGAAGTGGTGCTTGGCATTGAACTTGAAGATTCAGATGCCATCAGCGCTGCGATTAGCGCGCAGGTAGGATATAAAGTCAGCCTGCTGGCAGCCAAACGCGGCGAAAAAGCACGGTATTTAAGCCTGGCAGAAAAAAATGCTGAGACGGCCTGCAACAGTAAACTTAGTGTCAAAGAGCAAATGGCGGTGCGCTACCGTGAGCTCAAAGCTTTGTTGAAGCTCAGTGAACTCAAAAGGATGGAATGTTTTGATATCAGCCATACCATGGGGCAGCAAACCATTGCCTCTTGTGTGGTATTTAACGGTGAAGGGCCGGATAAAGGTGAATACCGCCGTTTTAATGTGGAAGGTATTACGCCTGGTGATGATTACGCCGCCATGCTGTTTGCGCTGAATAAAAGATACGGCAAGTTGCAGGATGAAAGCAGAGTGCCGGATTTAGTGCTGATTGACGGTGGTTTGGGCCAGTTAAATCAGGCCATTCTTTTTTTCAGTGATTGGCATTTAGCAAAAAAACCGCTACTGCTTGGGGTTGCCAAAGGCACCAGCCGTAAACCCGGTTTAGAAACACTCATTCTGGCCGGCACCGATAAAGAAATGAGTTTGCCGCCGGATGCACCAGCTTTGCATTTAATCCAACAAATCCGTGATGAAGCGCACAGATACGCCATTACCGGACACAGAGCCAAAAGAGGGAAAAAAATGGTGCAAAGTCCGCTGGAAAATATCGCCGGAATAGGTGAGAAACGCCGGCAAGCTTTGTTACAATATCTCGGTGGTTTACAGGGCGTGATGAAAGCGTCAGTACAGGAGCTGGCGACAGTGCCTGGTATATCCAAAACGCAGGCCGAACTGATTTATCAGGCTTGTCATAATAAAAACTAAAGACGTATTTGAGATCCCATTGATGTGGAATATTCCTAATCTGTTAACTTTGTTCAGAATTTTCTTAATTCCTGTATTTGTGTTCTGCTTTTATTCCACTCATGAGCATGCCCGTTTTCTGGCCGCTTTTGTGTTCTGGCTGGCCGCTATCACTGACGCATTGGATGGTTACCTGGCCCGTAAGTTACAACAATCCACCGCCTTTGGTGCTTTTTTAGACCCTGTTGCCGATAAAGCCATGGTGGCAGCTGCTTTAGTGTTGATAGCCGTAGATATGCAAAGTTTGTGGGTGACTATTCCAGCTTTTTTAATGATCAGCCGCGAAATTATTATCTCTGGATTACGTGAATGGATGGCCGGTGTTGGCCGTGGCGCTCAGGTCAAAGTGTCTGATATGGGCAAATGGAAAACTGCAGTCCAGATGTTGGCGCTGATTGGTTTAATCTGGCAACCTGTGGATTGGATCACTCAGCTGGGCATGCTGTTATTGTATCTGGCCACCTTATTAACTGTCTGGTCTATGGTGGCTTATCTGCAGGCGGCGTGGCAGGATTTAAAGCAATAATCAATAACTTGCTGCTTTATTCGGCAGGCAAGTTAAAATTTGAGCAAACGATTTGCAATCTGCAAGTTTCTGGTTGACGGAATTATTAAACTCAGTAGAATGCGTCTCGTGTTAAGGCAATAGCCTTTCTGGATGCGGGCATAGCTCAGTTGGTAGAGCGCTACCTTGCCAAGGTCGAGGTCACGAGTTCGAATCTCGTTGCCCGCTC
>OGCL01000338.1_pt1 | contig 52764 bp, 45 predicted proteins | sample 1570041 | NCBI WGS metagenome assembly OGCL01 (sample SAMN06266162, study PRJEB24511) | hot springs metagenome | isolation source: Hot spring water | place: South Africa: Limpopo | collected 2015-06-22
ATACAGGGGTAAAATGATAACACTAGAAGAGGTTACAGTATGACAGGGGTAGAATATTTCTATAACGATCTTTGGGCAAAAGCTAAGAATTTACTCAAAGAAGATTCTTCTATTGGCAAGTTGGTTTACGAAACCTACTTTGAAGAATCAAATTTAGTCTTCTTAAATGAAGAAAAAGCCATTATTGCCGTTCCGACTAATCTTCAGAAGATGATTTTGTCGCAAAAGTTACATTTAATTGGAACTATTTTAGGTTCTATTTTAAACCATTCTGTAAATTGTGAAGTTCATTTAGAGAATGATATTACATCTCAAAGTATTAATTCAAATAAAGAGGAAGAATATGTGATTGAAGATGATCATGTTATGCCTGAATATACATTTGATAACTTTATTGTAGGTCCAAGTAATAAAGAAGCGCATTCCGCATCTTTAGCTTGTGCTTATACACCAGGTAAATTTTATACACCTCTATTTATTTATGGGAATTCAGGCTTAGGTAAGACTCATTTATTAAATTCTATTGGTAATTATATTAAACAGAACGATCCAAGCAAGAATGTTTTTTATACTTCGAGTACGGATTTTGTGACTTCAGTTGTAAATTCAATCAAAGATAATTCAATTGAAAAGTTTAAAGAAAAAATGAATCATCTAGATGTATTATTGATGGACGATATTCAATTTATTGCTGGTAAAGAGAAGTCTCATGAGGTTTTCTTTAATATTTTTAATGAATTAGTGAACAATAAGAAACAAATTGTATTAACAAGTGATCGTAATCCATCTGAAATAAAGGGATTAGAGGATCGTTTAATTAGTCGTTTCTCATCAGGATTATCTGTTGGAATGGATTCTCCTGAGTTTGAGACTGCATTAGCTATCTTAAAATTTAGATTAGAACATCAATCAGTGGATGCGTCTACAATTGATAATGAAGTTTTAAATTATATTGCGACCAATTTTAATAAAGATGTTCGTAAATTAGAAGGTGCTTTAAATCGTTTATTATTCTATTCCATTAATTTTAGTGGAAGTGAAAGAATTGATTTTAAAGTCGCTTTAGCTGCATTTAAAGGAAATAGTACTACAGATAAGAATGAATTATCTGTTAATAAGATTAAACGAATTGTATCTGATTATTATGGTTTAACAAAACAACAATTATCTTCAAATACTCGTACAAAGAATATTGCGACAGCACGTCATATAGCGATGTATTTCTGTAGAAAGTGTTTAGATTTACCTTTTTCTAAAATTGGTGAGGAATTTGGTAAACGGGATCATTCGACCGTTATGAATGCGTGTGAAAAAGTAGAACGTAATTCTAAATCAGATATTAATTATAAACAAGCTTTAATTGAGTTAGAAAAATTAATTAATAATTAAAAGTTATACACATCTATTCACTTTTAATTAACATCAAAAAATGTTAAAATATCATTGTATATAAAGGATATTTCGATGTTTATCCACTTATCAACAGCCTTAATAATAATTATTCTCTAAAGATACTAAAGGAGGTTTAGCTTATGAATTTCAGAATATCAAAAAGAGTCTTCTTCAATGCATTGTCGATTGTCTCTAGAGCCATCTCATCGAATTCTCCATTGCCATGGTTATCTGGAATAAAGATTGAAGCGAAGAACAATGAATTAGTTTTAACGGGTAGTGATTCGGATGTTTCAATTCAGAAAGTGATTAAAGCAGATAAACAAGATGCTTTTTTTGAAATTAAAGAAGAAGGTTCTATTGTTATAGAAGCTAAATACATCCTTGAAATTGTTCGTAAGATTGATGCGGATGAATTGATTGTAGAAGTAGTAGATGGATCTTTAACTAAAATTAGCGGTCATTCTGCAGAGTTTAATATTAATGGTATGAAATCATCAGATTATCCTTCTATTGATTTTTCAATGCCAACGAAACAATTTGAAATTGATGCGGATGTTTTATTAAAAATTATTACTCAAACAAGTTTTGCGACAAGTGATAAAGAAACACGTCCAGTATTAACTGGTGTTAATTTTAAATGTGATGGTAATGTGCTTGAATGTGTTGCGACAGATAGTTTTAGATTGGCAAAGAAAACAGTAAATGTTGATAGTACAAATCAATTTAATATTACGATTCCAGCTAAGAGTTTGAGTGAAGTTGCTAAAACATTAGAACGTGATGAAAAAGTATTAATTTGTGTGAGTGATAAGAAAGCTCAATTCTGGATTGATCATACTGTTATTCAAACACGTTTAATTGATGGTTTATATCCTGAAACGAGTCGTTTAATTCCAACGGAATTTATGTATGAGTTAACACTTGATGCTCGTGATATCTTAAATGCAATTGATAGAGCTTCATTTATTAAGAGTGAAGGTATTTCTATTATTAAATTGAGTGCTAATCAAAATGAAGTTGTGATTAGTACAAAATCTCAAGAAGTTGGATCATCTATTGAAAAATTGACTACTATTAACTACAAAGGAAATCCTTTAGAAATATCATTTAGTGGTCGTTATGTATTTGACGCAGTTCGTGTATTAAATGGTTCTATTGTTAAGTTAGAATTCAGTGGTGAAATGAAACCATTTATAATTCGAAACGTTGATGATGACTCTATATTACAGTTGATTTTACCAGTTAGAACATACTCATAATCGTACACAACACCCTAACAATTAGGGTGTTTTTATGATATAATTTGTGAGTATTTGCACAGGAAAGAAGGGTTATAAATGATTCGCATTTCAACGCCTTATATTACGCTTGGACAACTGTTGAAGATGACGGATTGGATCGATTCTGGTGGTCAAGCTAAAATTGCGGTTAAGACTTTAAAGATTAAAGTTAATGGTGAAAAAGAAGATCGCAGAGGTCGTAAATTATATCCAAAAGATGTGATTGATATTGAAGGAAAATCTTATACGATTGAGTAATGAAACTAAAATCAATTCATTTAAGAGATTTTCGTAATTATGAGAGTCTCGATTTACTATTAAATCCTAATATCAATGTTTTTATTGGAGATAATGCTCAAGGTAAAACAAATTTATTAGAATCTATTTATTTTCTTTCAACTGGACGTTCTCATCGTATTCAAGATGAGAAACTGTGTATTCGTTCGGCTCAAACTTTAGGATTGTGTCGAGCTGTCTTAGAAAATCATGGAGATATACAACTAAAGGTTGTGATTCATGATAAAGGTAAAACGTTGTTTTATCAAAATCAACCCTTAAAAAAAAGTAGTGAATTCATTGGTAAAATGAATGCGGTTATGTTTTCTCCGTCTGATATGGATTTGTTTGAAACATCGCCGAAATCTCGACGTAAATTAATTGATGTAGAGTTAGGTAAAATAAATCCTTTTTATATGGATTTATTGAATCAATATCTAAAGGTTTTGAAGGAAAGAAATCTGTATTTAAAAGGAAATAATTTAGATGATGCGTATTTAGAAGTATTGACGACGAAATTAGTTGATTTACAGTGTGATATTATTCGTTTTAAAACGGGGTTTGTGGATCGATTAAATCAAATAATTTCTAAGTATTATCAAAAGTTATCTATTTCAAATAGTATCATTCGTATTCATTATTCTGGTCCAGTTGACTGGTCTGAGTCAATTAAATCAGATTTATTGGATAAATATCAAAAGAGTTTTGATCGAGATAAATATCTTAAGATGACGCATGTTGGGATTCATCGTGATGATTTTGAGTTTTATATCGATGAGAATGAAGTTATTAATGTGGCGTCTCAAGGTCAAAGACGTTTGATTATTGTGGCTTTGAAGTGTTCGTTAATTGAAGTTATAGAAGAAATGACGGGAAGTAAACCAATTCTCTTGTTGGACGATGTGTTCAGTGAGTTGGATATAAAAAGAAGAGAAGCGTTGTTTGAGGTATTACATCAAAATACTCAAACAATCATAACAACCACCGATTTAGAAGATGTCCGATTATGGACAAAAGATCATGTTAGTATCTTTGAAGTGAATCAAGGTAAGGTTGTTGAAAGGAGTCGAATTGATGAGTAATTTTAATACACCAGTAGATCATTCGTATACTGCGGATGATATTCAAGTTTTAGAGGGATTAGAGGCCGTACGTAAGCGTCCTGGGATGTATATTGGGTCAACTTCACAAAGAGGTTTACATCATTTAATCTGGGAAATTGTTGATAACTCTATCGATGAAGCATTGGCTGGTTATGCAGATCATATCGTTGTGACAATTGATAAAGAAAATATCGTGACTGTCGTTGATAATGGTCGTGGTATGCCAGTTGGTATTCATGAAAAAACAGGGAAGTCTTCTGTAGAGACTATTTTTACCGTATTACATGCCGGTGGTAAGTTTGGTGGAGGCGCATATAAAGTCTCTGGTGGTTTACATGGTGTTGGGGCATCTGTAGTTAATGCGTTATCTGAATGGTTGGAAGTAACGGTTCATTTAAATGGTAAGAAGTATTTTATGCGCTTTGTGGAGGGTGGTAAACCTGAATCAGAGTTAAAGGTTGTAGGTGATACTGATATTCATGGCAGTACGGTTCGTTTTAAGGCGGATCCTTTAGTGTTTACTGAAACCATTGAGTATGACCACAATGTGATAAAAGATCGCTTACAACAAATCGCATTCTTGAATAAAGGGATAAAAATTGATTTTATCGATGAAAGACATGATCCTTCTAATTTTACTTATCTTTACAAAGGTGGAATTAAAGAATATGTTGCGTATATCAATAAAAATAAGACTCCAATTCACCCTGAAATTGTGTATGTAGAGGGTGAAGAAGATGGTATTCAGGTTGAAGTCGCAATTCAATACAATGATGGTTATATGCCAAATATTTATTCTTTCTGTAATAACATCAATACGCATGAAGGTGGTACACATGAAGAAGGATTTAGACTTTCTTTAACGCGTATTATTAATAATTATGCGAAAGAAAGCGGTGTTCTTAAAAAGGATGAAGAAGCATTACAAGGTGAAGATGTTCGTGAAGGTTTAACGGGTATTATTTCAGTTAAACATCCAGATCCTCAATATGAAGGACAAACTAAAACTAAACTAGGAAATAGTGAAGTTCGTAAAATTGTTTCTAATATTTTTGCGGAACAATTAGAACGTTATTTATTAGAAAATCCAAGTGATGCGAAAATTATTATAGATAAAGCAGTTGTGGCTTCAAAAGCTCGATTAGCAGCCAAGAAAGCACGTGAATTAACTCGTCGTAAAGGTGCTTTAGAAATATCTTCGCTACCAGGTAAATTAGCAGATTGTTCAAGTCGAGATCCACAACTTTGCGAAATCTACATCGTGGAAGGGGATTCTGCGGGTGGAAGTGCTAAATTGGGACGTAATCGTGAATTTCAAGCGATTTTACCATTAAGAGGTAAGATTCTAAACGTAGAAAAAGCACGTGCACATCGTATTTTTGATAATAACGAAATTCGTTCAATGTTAACGGCATTTGGTGTTGGATTTGGGGATGAACTTGATCTTGCGAAACTACGTTATCATAAGATTGTTATTATGACCGATGCCGATGTCGATGGTGCTCACATTCGTACTTTGTTATTAACTTTCTTCTATCGTTTCTTAAAACCACTTGTAGAAGCTGGGCATATTTATATTGCACAACCTCCTCTTTATAAGATTAGCAAGGGTAATCAAGAGAGATATGCTTACACAGAAGAACAACTAGATGCATTTAGACTTGAATTAGGTGAAAAAACCAATATTCAACGTTATAAAGGTTTAGGTGAAATGAATGCGGAACAATTATGGGATACAACCATGGATCCAAGTGTTCGTACCTTAATCAAAGTAAGTGTAGAGAATGCGATGGAAGCCGATATGGTATTTGATATGTTAATGGGTGATGAAGTTGAACCTAGACGTAATTATATTGTCGAAAATGCACAATTCGTTAAGAATTTGGATATATAGGAGGGAGAAAACATGGAAGAAGTACAATTTGATCGTATAAAACATGTAAATATCTCTTCAGAAATGAAAACCTCATTCTTAGACTATGCAATGAGTGTTATCGTTCAAAGAGCATTACCAGATGTAAGAGATGGATTAAAACCCGTTCATCGTAGAATTTTATATTCTATGAATGATTTGGGTATTGTTGCAGATAAACCTTTTAAGAAATCAGCTCGTATTGTTGGGGATGTTATTGGTAAATATCACCCGCATGGTGATACAGCAGTCTATGATTCTATGGTTCGTATGGCTCAAGATTTCTCTTATCGTTATATGTTAGTTGAAGGACATGGTAACTTTGGATCCATCGATGGTGATGGTGCAGCGGCTATGCGTTATACAGAAGCACGTATGTCAAAGATTGCGATGGAAATTGTTCGTGATATTAATCGTGATACGATTGATTTTGCGGATAACTACGATGGTGAAGAAAAAGAACCGACAGTAATGCCTTCACGTTTCCCAAATATCTTAGTAAATGGTGGGACAGGGATTGCGGTTGGTATGGCAACCAATATTGCGCCTCATAATTTAGGAGAAACAATAGATGCGGCCATCGCAGTTATGGAAAATCCTGATATAACCATTTTAGAATTGATGGAAAATTATATTTTTGGACCAGATTTTCCAACTGGCGCAACTATCTTAGGTCGTGCTGGAATCAAACAAGCATTTGAAACAGGACGTGGTTCCATTGTAATTCGTTCTAAGATTGATACTGAAGAGTTATCAAATGGTAAGAAATTACTTATTGTTAGAGAAATCCCATATCAAGTCAATAAAGCCGCAATGGTAGAAAAAATTGCGTCTTTAGTACGTGATAAACAAATTGAAGGGATTACTGATCTAAGAGATGAATCCAATCGTGAAGGTATCAGAATTGTGATTGAATTAAGAAGAGATGTTCAAAGTGAAGTTATCTTAAATCAGTTATATCGAATGACATCCCTTCAAACAACATTTGGTGTTAATAATTTAGCATTAGTCAATAATGCCCCTAAATTATTGAATTTAAAAGAAATACTTGAGTATTATATTCAACATCAAATTGAAGTTATTCGTAGAAGAACACAATATGAACTGACTAAAGCACTTGAAAGAGCTCATATTTTAGAAGGTTTACGTATAGCGTTAGATAATATTGATGCGATTATTCATTTAATTCGTTCCAGTAAAGATGATACTACAGCACTTTATGGTTTGATGGAACAATTCGGTTTATCTGAAATTCAAGCAAAAGCTATTTTGGATATGCGTTTTAGACGTTTAACTGGTCTTGAACGTCAAAAAATTGAAGCAGAATACCAAGAGTTAATGGTATCTATTCAAGATTATCAAGATATACTTGCGAATCATTATCGAGTTGTCGATATTATTAAGACAGAAATGACAGAAGTAAAACGACGTTTCAATGATGAACGCCGTTCAGAAATAGTTGATTCTGATTTTGATATGGAAGATGAAGATCTTATCCCTAGAGAAGATGTTGTTGTTACAATGACAACAAACGGATATATTAAACGTACTAATGTCGATACCTATAAGACACAGAATCGCGGAGGTAAAGGTGTTAAAGGAATGAGTGTTAATGAGGATGATGTTGTTGATCAATTCTTAACAATGAACTCTCATGACTTCTTAATGTTATTTACAAATTTAGGTCGTGTGTATCGTATTAAAGGATATCGAGTTCCTCAAGCTAGTAGAATAGGTAAGGGAATTCCTGTTATTAATTTATTAGATATGGATAAGAACGAGAAGATTCGTGCGCTTGTTTCTATTAATCCTGATCATGAAGGTAATTTCTTATTCTTTGCGACAAAGCTTGGACTTGTTAAACGTGTTCATGTTAGTGAATTTGAATCCATTCGTCAAACGGGTAAGATAGCGATAACACTAAAAGATAACGATGAACTTTTAAGTGTTAAACTAACTACCGGTCAAGATGAAATCATTATTGCTGGATCCAATGGTAAAGCTGTTCGATTCAATGAACAAGATGTTCGTGCTATGGGACGTACCGCAAGTGGTGTAAAAGGATTTAATACAGATGGTTGTGAAGCTGTTGGTATGGCGACGGATAAAGAAGGACAATATATCTTATCTGTAACACAAAATGGTTACGGTAAGAAATCTGAATTAACTGACTATCGCTTAACTAGCCGTGGTGCTAAAGGTGTTAAAACAATTAATATTACGGATAAGAATGGACCACTTGTAGAACTAAAAGCTGTTAAAGGTGATGAAGATTTACTTATGGTAACATCTGAGGGAGTAATTATTCGTATTAATCTTGAATCAGTTGGGGTCTATGGACGTAGCACTCAAGGTGTTAGATTAATCAATGTTAAAGATGATCAAACCTTACAAACAGTCGCAGTTGTCGAAAAAGTCGAAGAAGTAGTCGAAGAAAGTGTTGAAGAAGTTAAATAATTAACGAAGTAGCTATGAAATAATAGCTACTTTTTATTTACTTGCTATAATTAGAGTATGTTCGATGCTCTTACACTTAATTTAGTAATGGTTATTCTTTCGTTTGTTTATTTTTTGATGTCTATAATAATTTATCGTGTTCGTAAAGAAAAATATTTGCTATATTACTTAATGACATTTTTATCTCTAACTTTTACGTATATTCTATTATTCTTTCAAAAGAATTTTCCAGATTGGATAAGTTTCATATTTACTAACTTCTTAGTTTTGTTAAGCCAGTTGTTTGTTGTTATTGGGGTTAGAGTATTATACTCATTAAAACCAATCGCAAAACGATTTTTCGCATACATTGTATTAGCTATCATTTTCTTGTACTACTTTACGTATATTGACTTCAGTCTTAACGCTAGAATTATCATTGTTTCGTTAATAATGGCGATTATTCTATTTGATTTAATCTATATATCCATAATAAATAAGAAAAATGTTCATAAATCGATAAATCATATCATATTATCAATTTCATTAATTAGTTCGGTTGTATGGTTATCACGAGTTATTTTCACATTTAATACTATAGTGAGCGAGAGATACCTTGTAGATCAAGGCTTTTCAACGGGTATTTACTATATCGTCGCAATGATTACAATTAGTATATGGTTTTCGTTATTTATATGGTTAGAAACAACTCAATCTGTAATTAAGTTGGAAGAAAAAAATACTGAATTAAGTAAATTAGCGCTAATCGATAATCTTACAAAACTAGCAAACAGACATTATTTTGATCATGACATTGAGTTTTTAATCGCAATTACCAATCGAAATAAATCTAAATTATCGATGTTAATGGTTGATTTAGATCGATTTAAGTTGGTAAATGATACGTATGGACATTTAGTTGGAGATGAAGTATTAATTCAATCATCACAAATATTAAGAGATTCCGTTCGAACAAGCGACAGAGTGTATCGATGGGGTGGCGAAGAGTTTGTGATTATAATTCCAGAAACAAGTAATGATCAAGCAGGGCTTGTAGCTGAGAAAATATGTCAAAATTTCAGAAATGCTAAATTTAATGTAATAGGTAATATAACAGTTTCTATTGGAGTTGCGTCTTTTGATAAAGATGAACCGCTAGAAGACTGGTTTAAACGAGTAGACTTAGCTTTATATCAAGCAAAACAAACAGGTAGAGATCGTTGGGTATCTTGGCTTGATGATGAAGCATTACCACAGCACTTTAATCGATTTATATGGACTAAAGATTTTGAATCTGGAAATCGAGAGATAGATCAAGATCATATGTTATTAGCATCTCAGGTCAATAAATTACATGATTTGATTATTAATTCTTATCCTATCGATACAATTTACGAGTCAATTAATACATTTACAAAACATATTAGAGAACATTTTGTACGCGAAGAGGCAATAATACTTAGTAAAGGATTTGTGAATTATATGGAACATCGTTCGATTCACAATCGATTATTATCTGAATATGAGATTATTCTTAAGAAAGCGATGAATGGAGATATTTCTTTAGCAGCGTTTATGTCGTTTTTAGTTGAAAAGGTGCTTATTCATCATATTTTAGATGATGACAAGCAGTTTTTTGATGTAGTTAAATAGGGGTATTCTTGACTTATTGGTGTTCACTTTATACAATAAATGCATAAACTAAGACGGGACTAATCAAGGCTGTGTTTTTTAGAGATACAAGGGTAGGTGAAACTTGTAATACACTTCATTGAATTCCACCCCTGAGTGAAGTTTACTTCCGGCGCAACCGTTACCTGTATGAGTGGTTATGTTTCACGTGAAACATTTCAACGAGGGTGGCAACACGGTAAACAATCGTCCCTTACAAGGGCTTTTTTTATTTTAAAGGAGAATGAAAAAATGTTAGATATTAAATTGATTCGTGAGAATCCAGAATTAGTAAAAGAGAATATGCGTAAAAAATTCCAAGATTCTAAGCTGAATCTTGTGGATGAAGTATTTGAATTAGATGCGAAATATCGTCAAACCAAGACACGTGCAGACGAATTACGTGGTTTACGTAATAAATTAAGTAAGCAAATTGGCGTTTTAATGGGTCAGAAAAAATTTGATGAAGCTGAAGCAATTAAAAAACAAGTTCAAGAACTTGCGGTTGAATTAACTGAGATTGAGGCAAGTGAAGAACCACTCCAACAAGAAATTCGTCAAAGAATGTTAGTGATTCCAAATATTATTGATGAAACCGTCCCTCTTGGAAAAGATGATAGTGAAAATGTTGAGCGTCAAAGAATTGGTGAACCAGCATTAAAACCATTTGATGTACCATATCATATCGATATTATGGAACGTTTTGGTGGTGTTGATTTAGATGCAGCTCGTAAAACAAGTGGAAATGGGTTCTATTACTTAATTGGAGATGTAGCTCGTTTACATTCCGCAATATTAAGTTATGCAAGAGATTTTATGATTGATCGTGGATTTGATTATGTAATTCCTCCTTACATGATTCGTTCAGAAGTAGTGACAGGTGTTATGAGCTTCGCGGAAATGGAAAACATGATGTATAAGATTGAAGGAGAAGATTTGTATCTTATTGGTACAAGTGAACACTCCATGATCGGTAAATTCATTGATACAATCTTGGATGAGAAGGATCTACCTTATCTATATACCAGTTATTCTCCATGTTTTAGAAAAGAAGTTGGAGCACATGGTATTGAAGAACGCGGCGTATATCGTATTCATCAATTCGAAAAACAAGAAATGATTGTTGTATGTAAACCTGAAGATAGTAAAAAATACTTTGAGGTCCTTTACAACAATACTGTAGACTTTTTCCGTTCACTAGATGTTCCTGTACGTGTATTAGAATGTTGTTCAGGTGATTTAGCTGATCTAAAGAGTAAATCTGTGGATGTAGAGGCTTGGTCTCCACGCCAACAAAAATATTTTGAAGTTGGAAGTTGCTCAAACTTAACAGATGCACAAGCAAGACGTCTACAAATTCGTGTTCAAGGTGAAAATGAAAAGTATTTTGCGCATACATTAAATAATACGGTTGTTGCGCCACCAAGAATGTTAATTGCTTTCTTAGAAAACAACTTAAATGAAGATGGATCGGTTAATATACCAGTCGCATTACGTCCATACATGGGCTTTAAAGAAGTAATTAAGCCTAAGAAATAACCATGAAGAATTCAATATATAGTGATGATTTTGAAGACTTTGGGAATGAATCTTGGACTGGTGGGGCATATACCTATGATTTGCCGAGCGGTATTGCGCTAGAATCCTCAGTTTATGTCTTAAAACCAGGTAAAACATCTGGTTTATATCATTATCATCATGGTACTGAAGAAATATTAATCATGATTAAAGGAACACCTTTACTTCGTACACCTTCTGAAACACGTCGATTGGGCGAAGGTGAGGTTGTTGCGTTTGGTATTGGACCCGATAGTGCTCATCAAGTTATTAATGATACTGAAGAAGATGTAAGAATGATTTTTGTTGGTCACGAAACATCTCCAGATGCAGTTGAATATCCAGATGAAGGATTAATTTCGATAATGGCTAAAACAAAATCTCAAACAGGTGAATATCTTTGGGATTTAAGAGAAGTAAAAGAAAATAAGTAATGTTTCACGTGAAACGTTGAAATAATCAGTCAGCTTAGGTATAATAAATGAGCTGCTACAATGCAATCCTTTGAACCAGGTCAGGGTCGGAAGACAGCAGCCTTAATAGGCTCTTGCATGTGTGGCAGCCTTTTTATATGATTTAAACAATGGAACACATTAAATATATGAGATTAGCGCTAAAAGAAGCGCAAAAGGCAAAAGAATTAGATGAAGTACCAATTGGTGCTGTTATTGTGTTAAATGGTAAAGTAATTGCTAAAGCACATAATCTAAGAGAAAAAAATCAAAGCGCAACAGCACATGCTGAAGTACTAGCGATAAATAAAGCTTGTAAAAAACTGAACTCTTGGAGATTAAATGGGTGTGTACTATATGTTACTCTTGAGCCTTGCACAATGTGTATTGGCGCAAGTATATTATCAAGAGTAGATGGTATAGTATATGGCGCAAAAGATCCGAAAGGTGGTACATTAGGATCGTTGTATGATATCACACTAATTAAAGGATTTAATCATTATCCTTGGGTTATTTCTGGGGTGTGTGAAGACGAAAGTGCCTTAATTCTAAAGGATTTCTTTAAAAACAAGAGAAAAATCGATATAAAGTAAAAAAATAGAATACAATTGATTGACGGCTTTAGTTTTGGTAAGTAAACTTAAATTCAAAAGCTTGGAAATGTTATGAAAAATAGAAACAGATTACTTTATATTGGAACCTTTGTGACAGCACTTATTTATATTATTTGGCGAACACTTTTTACTTTGCCTTTAACATATGGAATTATCTCGTTAATTGCTGGTTTATACTTATGGATTGTTGAGTTCTTGGGGATGAGTGAGTCACTCAATCATTATATTGGAATGTCAAATCCATTGGTTCCTCAGAAACCGGAACTTAAAAATTTACCTTCAGTAGATGTTTTAATCCCAACATATAATGAACCTGTAGATTTGCTTAGAAAAACTATATTAGGTGCTAAACAACTCGAATATCCTGATTTGGATAAAGTTAAAATATACTTATGTGATGATGGGAATAGAAAAGAGGTTTTTGATTTAGCAAATGAGTTAAATATTAACTATTTAACTAGAGATGAAAATAAACATGCTAAAGCAGGTAATTTAAATAATGCGTTAAAATACGCAAAAGGTGATCTGGTTGCGGTTTTTGATGCGGATATGATTCCTCTAAGTCATTTTTTACTTGAAACAGTGCCTTTCTTTAATGAAGAGAAGATTGGTTTTATTCAGACACCACAAGCATTCTATAATCCTGATTTATTTCAATATCATCTCTATTCTGAACAACGCATTCCTGATGAACAGGATTATTTCTATCGTGATGTACAATTATCTCGCAATAAAAGTAATACAGTTATATTTGGGGGTTCAAACACACTTATTTCACGTAAAGCATTAGATGAAGTAGGTGGTTTTAGAACAGGGGTCATAACAGAGGACTTTGCGACAGGTATCCTTATTCAAAATAAAGGTTATACATGTTATGCGATTGATAAAGTCTGTGCAATTGGATTAGCACCCAATGATGTTAAAAGTTTATTTAAGCAACGTGAACGATGGGCGAGAGGTTGTATTCAAACAGTTCGTAATGTTAATTTAATTTGGCTAAAAGGATTATCAATTGGGCAGAAATTATCATATTTATCGTCGGTTTGGTATTGGTATGAACCAATTAAACGTTTGATCTATATATTAGCACCTGTTTTATTCAGTGTATTTGGAATTATGGTTGTGCGTACAACTCTAATAGAGGTTTTATTATTTTGGTTCCCAATGTATTGGTTTTCTAATCAAACTTTAAGGATGTTATCTAAAGGGATACGAACAACGAAATGGACAAGTATATACAATACAATCTTATTTCCGTATTTATTCATTCCAGTTATCGTTGAAACCTTAGGAATTAGAAAAAGGAAGTTTTCTGTCACAAGTAAAACACGTTCATCGAACACTCGTTTTAACTTAATTTGGACATTACCACATATAATATTACTTATTTTGACGGTAATTGGTGCTTATAACATGATAAATCGTATTTTCTTAGAAAATACACTAACATATCTTGTCGTTTTATATTGGTTACTTGTTAATATGTACAATTTACTTATGTCTATTTTCTTTATGTTAGGTAGAACACCACTACGTAATTCAGAGCGATTTATGGCTGTACATGATATTAATCTTAAACAGGATAACCTTGATTTAAGAGTTCAAACAGTTGATATCAGTGAAGGTGGATTTTCCGTTTCTATTGACTATCCATATTATTTCGAACCTAAAAAAGATATTGAGGTTCAATTCATTTTAGAAAATAAATTAATTCATATGATTGCGGAAATTGTGAATGTTCGTAATGAAGTTAATTCATGGCGTTATGCATTTAAATATAAAGCTGTACCAGTTGAAACGAATGATATCTATTTACAGTTTTTATATAACAGAGAGCCAAGTTTACCTACACGATTACCAGATTCGATTAGTACATTTGATGATCTAAGAATAAATTTATTAAAACGTGTGGATCGATTCTATGGTCAAAATAGAAAATTACCTAGAATTCATGTTAATCAAACATTTAATACGACAGATGGTGGTAGTGTACATGTACATGATTTTAATTATGATTATTTCATGGTTCATGGTTCTTATGGTGATGATTTATCGATCTATTTAAACGATCGATTAGTATTAGTCGGAAAAAAATTTAAACAAGTAAACACGAGTAGTATATTGTACCAAGTAGATAATAGAGAAGAATTGATTAAGAATCCATATTTCAATACTGTTGTAAATTCATGGATATCGAAAGAAGTAATCATAAAATCTAAATCTAAAAAGAGAGGAGGGTTTGATGATGAGTTCAATGAAATTGAAGCTATCTAGTGTATTGATTTTCATACTATTAAGTTTGATTACTGTAAATGCGCATGACACTCGTATCTTAAATCCTAAGTATCAAATTTGGACTGATACAGTTAATGTTTCTAGAAGTGGAAATAGTTTTAAACTGGTTTCTGATGATGTTAATGAGAATCAAACCACCAATCTTGTCGATTATCAAAATTATGACTTTTCTAAATATCCTGGAATGGTCATTGAGATTAGTACGGATCATGCGATAGAGTTTAATATTTTATTTAAATCTAATAACGAATATCGTTATCAAGAAGACGATGTCTTAATGTTAATAAATGATGAAAACAAATTAATATCACGCATAAACTCATCGTTTGGTGTTTATAGTATTGATGAAGCATTTAATGGTCGTATTTATTTGCCTTTAAATAAATTTAGTTCAGAACTAACAAATCTTGAATTTTGGTCAATGATATTAGTTCAAGATGCGAACAATGAGTTAAATATAAGTATCAATTCGATAAAATTACTAAACGATAAGGATAACGAATGGTATAAAGCACAACTTGAATCCAATATTATTAAAGATCGAGAAATACAGATACCAGTTCAAGGTGAATCAATCATGATTCTACCTAAAATAGAGAATACATCATATGAATTATATGAGCCATATGAAGGGGTAAGACTCGAAAACAATCGATTAATTCTAACGAAGGATTCAAAAGAAAGTACAATTAGCTTAGTTTATACAGATTCATTTGGGTATAAAATGCTTTATCCAATTAATTTAACCTTATCTTGGATAATTGATGAAAAAACTGATGGTGTAAATATTGCGTTTCCGGATCAAACTAGAAATCTTAAAGAAATGTTTAATCAATGGTTTGATGTAAAATATACACCAATCATTCAAGCTGTTGTTGGATTTCTTTTTGTAGGGTTTATTCTATTCTATCGATTTAAACGAAATAAGAGGAGAGTGAAGAAAGATGTTGTTCAATAGTACAGGTTTTTTATTCTATTTCTTACCTCTTGTTTTAGTGTTGTATTATACATTATCCTTTTCCCGCTCTTTACAAAATATATGGTTATTACTAGCGAGCTTCGTTTTTTATATTTGGTTTGATATAAAGGTAGTGTGGTTGTTGGTATTTGTAATTTTGTTTAATTACTTTATGTCACATCGAATTCATAATCGTTTAAATTCAAAGTATTTGTTTGTTTTCACATTGATCGTTAACATATCAATTTTATTTGCATTCAAATACTTCAACTTTACGTTAGATAATTTAAAGGCAATTGGATTATTCAATGATTTAACACTAAAATTATTTCTTCCACTTGGAATCTCTTTCTACCTTTTTAAAGTGATTTCTTATCAAATTGATGTTTATCGACATGATTGTGAGCCTGCAACGTCACTTATCAACTTTTCATTGTATGTTGTGTTCTTCCCACAAATTATTGCAGGGCCAATTACACGTTATAAATCAGTTGAAGTTCAGATTAGAGAAAGAAAAGAGAGTTCTAATCGTTTTGCGGTTGGAGTTCAGAGATTTGTGGTTGGTTTAGCTAAGAAAACACTAATTGCGAATGCATTACTAATTGTAGCTGATCGTGTATATGGCTTTTTAGATACTCAAACAATCACTATGAGCTTAGCGTGGTTAGGTACGATTGCCTATACATTACAGATTTACTTTGATTTCTCCGGATATTCTGATATGGCAATAGGATTAGGTTTAATGTTTGGATTTAAAACCGAAGAAAACTTTAATTTTCCATATATTGCACAAAGTATTAATGAATTTTGGAGAAGATGGCATATTTCGCTTTCTTCATGGTTTAAAGACTATGTATATATTTCTTTAGGTGGCTCAAGAGTCAAAAATCAAGACCGTATTATTTTTAATCTATTAGTTGTATGGGTATTAACAGGTTTATGGCATGGCGCGAATTGGACGTTTGTATTATGGGGCTTGTTTAATTTTGTTGTGTTGGTATTTGAACGTTTCATTGATTTTGAAAATGTGAAGATGAATCGCTTTATCAAACATGCCTATGCACTTTTAATGATCAATATAGCTTGGGTATTCTTTAGATCAAATTCAATTTATGATGCGGGTAAAATGTTAGCTTCGATGATTGGAGTAAATGGCTTTTTTGATTCAACATCATTTATGTTTATTCGTGAATTTGGAATAATATTTCTATTAGGATTCTTTTTCTCTGTACCAATCGCAAGAAGAATGAATACGATAATTGTGGATGAAGAAAAGGCTAAATGGACCTGGATTTTTAGATTTATCTATCCAATTGTGATGATTTCTCTATTTGTCTTAAGTGTTTCTACCATTATTAAGGGTAGCTATAATCCATTTATCTACTTCAACTTTTAAGGAGCACTATGAAAAAATTCTATCAAACAAAGGTCATTACAGCTCTAATCATTGGTTTTCTTTGGTTTTCATATGCGATTTTTTCGATATACACTAATTCTCAAGCTCTAATAGGCGCAATTAATGGAGATTTTAATACTGTGTTTAAACGAATTGATTCGATTGTGAATGATTCAGTTCCTTATAAGATGGTTTGGATTGAAAGTTATGGTTTTATGCAAAAACTATTATTCAAAGAAGAAGAGAATAATTTTGAAGTCATTAAAGATACTGAGAACAAGCTACATTATGCTTATTTTGCGGAAGAAGCAAATGATGTGACAGAAATTGTAAAGGCAGTAAACCAATTAAAATGGAAGTTAATACCATCTAAGGCTAATCTAATTGTATTAATGCCACTTGATAAAGTAATTGAGAATCATACTGTATTCTCAGAAGGCTTACCGTATAGTTATTCAAATGAAACGGCAGATAATTTCTTATCAGAATTAGTAGAGCGTGATATTAATGTTCTTGATTTTAGAGATAAATTATCAAGTAGTAATTTAAATAAAAGTGAAATATTCTATACTACTGACCATCACTGGACAACAGAATCTGGTTTTTGGGCGTTTACTGAACTTGTAAAGTATCTAGAGGAAAAAGGATACTCACTTGATCCTGAGAAATTCTATACTGATTCAAATAATTATAACTTCATCACTTATCAAGATAGTTATATTGGCTCAATGGGTCGTAAAACGGGAGTATTATATGGTGGAGTGGATGACTTTACGGTTATTTATCCGAAATTTAAAACAGATTATAGCTATAAAGCAGTCAGCCCTGGTGTAAATATTGAAACATTTGGCCGATTTGAGGATGCGCTCTTAAATGGATATGCATTCAATTTAAAAGATTACGATAGTATTATGAATACTGATAAATATTTCTCATATTTATATGGGAATCAAGCTAAAGTAACAATCCATAATAATCAAATCACGAATGGTTATCGTGTATTAATGATTAAAGATTCGATGTCTGTACCAATGGCATCATTCTTATCGACAGTTGTTAGTGAATTGGTTTTAATTGATCCAAGATACTATCAAGAAGATATTGCGCAATATGCTCATGAAGAGAAGTTTGATATTGTATTAGTTTCGATTTATCCACCTAATTTAACAGAGGAATTCTTTGATTTTAATATGAATAAATAGCTGATTGAAACGATGGAGGGTATAAGTACGACCCTCTTTTTGTTATAATAATAACTAAGAGAAACACCTATGACCTATAAATCATTATACCGAACATATCGTCCTCACTCATTTGAAACAGTGGTTGGACAAAGGCACATTATTCAAACCTTACAGAACGCATTGAAGACTAATAAAATGTCACATGCGTATCTTTTCTGTGGTCCAAGAGGAACAGGTAAAACAACAGTTGCGAAACTTGTCGCGAAATCAGTGAACTGTTTAAATCCTGATAAAGCTCCATGTAATGAATGTGAACATTGTAGAACAATTCAAAATGGAACTCATCCAGATGTCATTGAGATTGATGCCGCAAGTAATAATGGAGTCGATGAAATAAGAGATTTGATTGAAAAGGTTAAGTATGCGCCTATTCAAGCTAAATACAAAGTTTATATCATCGATGAAGTTCATATGCTATCCCAAGGGGCTTTTAATGCATTATTAAAAACTCTAGAAGAACCACCATCACACGTTATTTTTATTCTAGCCACAACAGAACCTCATAAAGTTCTACCGACCATAATTTCTAGATGTCAACGGTATGATTTTGTACGAGTTAATCGTAGAGATATTCAGATGCGAATCGAAGAGGTTTTGAAATCTGAAAAAATTAATTATGAACCAGAGGCAACACGACTAATAAGCCAATTAGCAGATGGTGGGGTTCGTGATGCACTCAGTATTCTTGAACAATGCATAGCGTATAGTGGAAATAATCTACTTGCGGAACATGTGAATGATATTTATGGAATTGCGACTACGCAAGATAAACTAAAACTACTCCATGCGATTATAACAATGGATGTTGGTTTACTAATGCAAGAAATTGAGATTATTACGCGTAAAAATATCGATATAAGACGATTAACCAATGATTTGATGGAATTATTAAAAGAATCAGTTGTTTATGCATTTACTCAAGATGACAAGTTAATTACAAAATTAAATGTTGAAGAGGCAAAACAATTAAGTATTATACCAACGTCTGTCGCATTAAATATGATTGAAGATTTAATGGAAACAGCAGATAAATATCGTAGTGCATCCAATCTGCTTTCCTATTTTGAAATCGGTATGTTAAAGCTTTTAAGCCGAATTGGCGAGCCAAAACATGAGAATAGTAAACCAATTGAAAAATCTGTTGTTCATATTGAGGAATATAAGCCTAATGAAAAAGTTGTTACAGATCCAATTGTTAAAGATGTAGTTGAAGTACCATCACAAACAATTGAACTTGTTCAAGACAATAGTGAAACTAAACAAGAAGATTCTGTTGATGTTTTATCGTTTGATTCTGTAGAGATTGAAGACTTAAAGGTTAAACCAAAGAAAAAATCTAAAGCATTATTAAAAACTGAAACACTGGATCAATTAATGATTTTACGCTTACTTAATTCAGGGGATAAACAAAAACGATTAGATGTTCATTCAAAATGGGACAAAATTCAATCTTATTTAACGGATTTAAACTATGGAAGAGTTGCACAGATTTTAGTTAATGCGGTTCCGGTTGCGTTAAATGATGGATTTATGGTATTAAGTCACCCTGATAAGATGTATGTTAATGAATTAAATAGTGAAGATAATCAAGAGCTCATTGAAGCATTTACGTTGATGTTATTTGGAGTTGAAATGAAAGCTTATGCGATTGATACTCAAAGTGTTAATGAAGTAACGACTGAGTTCAAACGTTTGTATGCGGAGAATAACTTACCTGAGCCAATTGTGTTTGAAAAAAAGAAAAAGAAGACATCAAAACCAGTAGAAGATATCGGTAAAGGATTATTTGAATTATTTGGTGAAGAGAATGTGGAGATTGTCTAATGTATCCCAATATTCTATTAACTTTAATTGAGAATTTAAGAAAATTACCTGGAGTTGGCGCAAAGACAGCTGAACGTTATGCTTTTGCGCTTTTGAACTTAAGTGATGAAGAAATTCAAACACTTGCGAAAGCATTGGTGGATTCTAAAACAAAACTACATTTTTGTCAGATGTGTGGAAATATCACGGACAAAGATATTTGTTTAATTTGTTCGGATGAAAAAAGAGATCATTCTACAGTTTGTGTTGTTCAAGATGTTAAGGATGTTGTGGCGATTGAAAGAATCAAGCAATACAAAGGGGTATATCATGTTTTACATGGTGTTATTTCAACATCAAAAGGAATTATGCCGGATGATTTATCCATTGATTCATTAATGAAGCGTGTTAGTGATGGGATTGAAGAAGTTATTTTGGCAACAAATCCTACCGTTGAAGGTGAAATGACGGCTTTATATCTTGCGAAGCGTTTAGAAAGTAAAGTGGGTAAGATTACTCGTTTAGCACATGGTTTACCGATGGGTGCACATATGGATTATGCGGATGAACTTACTTTAATAAAAGCCATGGAAGGAAGGCAAAAAATATAATAATGAAAACGGATATTGAAATCGCTCAAAGCGCAAAAGCATTACCGATTGAAAAGATTGCGGAAAAAATTAGTTTACCACTTGATTATCTTGAAAACTATGGTAAATACAAAGCTAAAGTAGATTTGAGTTTTTATGACGATATCAAACATAGAAAAGATGGAAAGTTAATCCTTGTGACTGCACTTACACCAACTAAAGCGGGTGAAGGCAAGTCTACAACAACCGTTGGGTTAGTTGATGGACTAGCAAGTATCAATAAAAAAGTTATGGGTTGTTTAAGAGAACCATCTTTAGGACCTGTATTCGGGGTTAAAGGTGGCGCAACGGGTGGTGGATTTGCACAGGTTATTCCTATGGAAGATATCAACCTGCATTTTACTGGGGATATGCATGCAATAACAGCGGCGAATAATCTCGTAAGTGCAATTATTGATAATCATTTGTATCAAGGCAATGAGTTAAATATTAATCCTGAACAAATCTTATGGAAGCGTTGTATGGATATGAATGATCGTGCTTTAAGACAGATACAGGTTTCTTTGAATGACAAAAAAGCAATTGTTCGAAACGATAGTTTCGTCATAACTGTCGCATCACCGATGATGGCAATGTTGTGTTTATCCAAAGATTTAGAGGATTTTAAGCAACGTGTTGATCGTACAATTGTGGCCTATTCTTATGAAGGTAAGGCAATTACAATCAAAGATTTAAAGGTTACTGGTTCTGTTGCGGTATTGATGAAAGATGCGATAAAACCAAATTTAGTTCAAACTTTAGAGGGAAATCCAGTCTTTATTCATGGGGGTCCTTTTGCGAATATTGCGCATGGAAGTAATTCCATTATCGCAACTCGTTTAGCTTTAAAATGCGCAGATTATGTTGTGACTGAAGCTGGATTTGGTTCAGATTTAGGTGCACAAAAATTTATGGATATTACCTGTCGTGCAGGTGAGTTTAAACCAAGTGCCGTTGTAATTGTCGCAACCATTCGTGCATTGAAGATGCATGGGAATATTCCATACGAAGAGCTTAAACAAGAAAATGTAGAAGCACTAAGAATGGGTTTAGTTAACCTTAAACAACATATTCAAATAATAAAGAGTTATGGTGTACCACTTGTCGTTTCACTTAATCGATTTGTTAGTGATACAGAAAATGAGATTCAAAGTGTTAAGGAATTCTGTGATATAGAGAATGTTGCGTTTGAGATGAATGAATCTTGGGAAAAAGGTGGAATAGGTGCGGCAAATTTAGCACGTAAAGTTGTTGAGATTGTTGAAAATCCAAATACATACAAACCACTTTATGATATTAATCTAAATATAAAAGATAAAATTAAGACAATCGCAACTCAAATCTATGGCGCAAGTGATGTCGTATTTACGGATAATGCGCTTAAACAATATGATCAAATAGAATCACTTGGCTTAGAAAGATTAAATGTTTGTATTGCGAAGACACAATCATCTTTAAGTGATGATCCTAAATTACTAGGATTTCCAAAAGGATTTACATTAACGGTAAAAGCACTCAATATATCGAGTGGAGCTGATTTTATTGTCGTAATAGCGGGTTCAATCATGACAATGCCAGGATTATCAAAAGATCCTGCCGCATATCATATTGATATCAATCAAAATGAAATTGTAGGCTTATTTTAAAATGTTTTTGGGGTATAATACAGGGGAACTATGTCATCAATAGCGTATATAACAGATAAGAACATGATTGAATTTCATCGATTGAATGGTAATTCTACCATCAGTTTTTGGAGACCATCGGTAGGTAAACGATTTACAGATTTTAATCATGGAGATTTGTTATTCTTTTTAGCTAAAGGGACTGAATTAAAACAGACAGGTGAAAAGGGAATTATTGGTTATGGACGTTTTCAGCACAGTGTTCAACACTCTTTTAGACAGATGTGGAACCTGTATGGAAATTTGAATGGATATGAGTCCACTGAAGATTTTAAAGAAGCTATTCTTAGAGTTTCTAAATCAAAGACTTTACCATCAAGTTTAAGTAGTTTAATACTAAATGAAATCGTGTTTTTCCAAGCCCCTGTTTATTTAAGTGAGTTTGGAATGAGAATTTCAAATAATTTGGAAAGTTTTATCTATTTAGACAAAGATAATCCACAAATGACAGTTAATATCTTATTAAAAGCGAATGAGATTGGGGTTGATGCATGGTCATCTGCAGTGAGTTCCTATGCGCCATCTTCTTCAGTTTTTGATGATGATTTAGCTCGTCATATGATTCAATATCGATTAAGTAATATCCCTCATTTAAGTACTGAAAAAGAACTTAAGAAACAGAGTAAGTATCTAATTGATTTAATGAAAAAAGAAGAGGGTTATCAATGGATTGATGAACGCAAACAAGAACTAATTCGTTTTACAGTAAACGGGGTAGAAATTGTGACTTCTATTTCAGCTAACAAACATAATTTAACAGAACGATTAATTTATGAATTTGGTAAATATAATTTGATTCATAAATTAACGAAAGATATACCGAATTTTAATCAAAAAACACTTCACCTAACAACTTATGTTGAATATGAAGTGCCTGAAGATTTAAAGAAAATTATTGTATGTGATGGATTTGATTATCGATATATTAATCTAGACCAAATTTAGTAATGATAAAGCGATGGAACTTAGCCTTCGCTTTTATATTTTTAATTGAAAACTGATTTAATACTTCTAGATAACGTTTAAACGCAAATTCTTCGAATTCATTATTAACTTCATATTCCAATTCGTAATCTTCTTGGTCTAAATATCGATTATGATCAATACAAAGTTCACCATACTTATCTTGAATAGTATAACGAGTTGTATGAAGTTCACCAATATATTTCCATTCAGAATTAAATTGATGCTCATTTAAGAATTGTTGAACATCATTTCGCTTGAAATGTTCAACTGAGTTATTTGGCACATCAAAATTGACTTCTAGTTTACCTTTTTCTTGTTTAATCTTGAAGGTTAATTCAAAACGTGACCCAATTTGTCTAATTCTTGCCGCAATCTTTTTGTTTAAACTGTTTTTTGACTGATAATAATAATTGGTTTGTTCAATCATTTGAGCATCTTTAAAATAGTTAAGAATTTGATTGTATTCTTCTTTACTGAGTAATGTTTTGTATTCAATTTCAAGATTTGTATTCATATGCCTATGATACAATAGGCTTAAGTGAAAAGGAAGTAAAGCGATGAAACGATTTGTGATACTATCTAAAGAGGATGACTTATCAAAAGAGTTAAGTCAAAAATTAACCATTCGTTTGAATGAGCTAAACTATCAATTAGATGAAGAAACTCCAGATTTTGTGGTGTCAATTGGAGGAGATGGTACATTTTTACGTGCAATTCATCAATATATTCATCAATTAGAGTTAATAAAATTTGTAGGGATTCATACAGGAACACTTGGTTTTTTTAGCAGTTATGATGGACATGAATGTGAGGCATTTGTACAAGACTTAATCAATGATCGATTGGGATATAAAGAATTTCCATTATTAGATATTTGTGTTAATTCAAAGAATGGGAATGAACATTATTATGCATTAAATGAAATGCGTGTTGAAAATGTAATACGTACTCAACTTATTCGAGTTTCTATTAATAGTGAATATATGGAAACGTTTAGAGGAACAGGATTATGCATATCAACACAAGCGGGTTCTACTGCCTATAATCGTTCACTTGGCGGTGCAATCTTACATGAGGGATTAAATTTACTTCAATTAACTGAAATTACGGGAATTCATCATCATGCATATCGTTCATTAGGATCATCTCTTATCGTACAAGAGGATGCACAGATAACACTTGAGAGTGATGATTTCTGTGAAGCAATCCTATGTTATGACCACTTATCTGTAAAGCTTAAAAAAGATAGTAAGATAAAATGCCAATATTCAGAAAAAACCGTCCATTGTGTTGGACGGCCTAATACGAGTTATATTAAACGATTGAAGAGCTTATTTTAATGAACAATCTTACTTCGATTTAAATGATTCATGTGAAATATAATCGCAATCATTGGTACAAACGAAAGTAAGGATGAACCACCAGCAGAGATAAATGGGAGTGTAATACCGGTAATAGGAAGTAAACCGATAATCATTCCCATATTTTGTATCTGTTGAAATAACAACATTCCCAAAAGGCCTACTGCCATAATTTTTTCACGATAATACTCATTATTTAGAATAATACGTATGATAGTTAAATCTAATGCTAAATGTAGAAACAACACAATAGATGCCCCAATAAAACCAAAATTCTGACCTATTACCGCAAATATAAAATCATTTTGTGGTTCAATAAGCGTAATAATCTGAGAACCCAAACCATGTCCCAACCAACCAGCAGATCCAACTGCTAGCAATGATTGATAAAGTTGAAGTCCCCAAGAACTAATGTATTGTTCAGTTTGAAGCCAGCCATAAATACGATTTAAACGATATGAGCTACCCACTAAGTTAACCAACATATCAGGCGCAAAGAAGAATAAACCTAAGAATACGATAATGACTAATCCAACAAAACTAAAACCAGAAATAAGCCAATACTTAGAAATACCACTCATCGATAACATCGCAATTAATCCGATTATGATAATAATAGGAATACCGGTATCTGGTTGTAAGATCATTAAGAATAGAGGAGGGATTGCGACTTTAAGTATTTTATAAAAAAGAAACAAATCACTTTCAATATTTGACATTCGATTTTGATCAATGTGTTCAGAAATGATAACAGATGATTTTATGATTAATACTGCTTTCATAAATTCACTGGGTTGAATCGTTCCTAATCCAGGGAGTTGAAACCAAGCTCGAGTCCCATTTACAGGAGCGATAAAAGGTAGATTTATATACTTATCGACAATCAATAAGAATAATAGAAACATTAAAACCCAATATGCAATATCTATTGCTGTAAACAATCGATCTACTCCTATTTGTATAAATAAGATTAAAGATATGATTGAAATAATCACGAAAATAATTTGTTTAATCAATAAATCAGTCCCATCTCTATAGGATACAAGGAGTGGACTAGCCGCATAAATCGCCAATAAACTGATTGCGGTAAGTGCGATTAAAATAAGACTGAGAGGCCAGTCAATGATGAATGTTTTTTTAGTAGGAGATTTTATATATTGTGACATGTTTAAGTCCTGTGTTTGTTTGAAGTAAAACTACTATAATGGTATCATATAGGCTGAGGTGACGGTATGCGTAGATGGAATTCTTTCAGTGAATTAATTTATTTCCCGCTTGAGGTATTATACATTTCTACCATCATTTTGGGTATCACTGGTTTGATATTAGGACAAAATTTCCAAATTTATTTCTCGATTAATCAACCAATCATATTATCTTTTATCGATATGTTTAGATATTTGTCTAGCATGATTGTACACTATTTTCCATTAATTTTCTTATTACGTGCTGTTTATCGTAGAAGTGAAGATGGAATGGTAGTCCTTGCGGCACTCTTAGCCTATATAAGTTTCCATATTGGAATAATGTTTTTTACACCAACGAATCTACCATCTGAAGTCTATTCATCCGTTCTAGGTATTTCCGCTAACGCAACTCTTTTAGTCACAAAAAATAATGGAGTATTAGTACCATTTCATACGGGTTTAATTGGGGCATTAATTGTCTTATATTTTACTCGTTCTTCCGCAACAAGTTTAAAGAAACGTACACCTTACAGTATATTTAGTTTTGTGGATAAGAATGTCTCTGTTGTATTTAGATCTATGATATTGAGTTTATTAGCTGGAATTGCCTTAACATTTGTTTGGCCAATGTTTATTAATTTCTTTATTAATATCTTTACGTTTATTTCTAAGGATTTAAATAATCCTATAAATCTATTCATCTATGGAATTGTCAATCGTTTATTAAGTATCATTAACTTCAGTCATTGGATGAATCAATTATTTTGGTTTACCAATCTAGGTGGAAGTTGGGTTGATCCTGTTGGGGCTGTACATACAGGAGATGTTGGTATGTGGACTGCACAATTAGCACGTGGCATCTCCGGATTTTCATCTGGGAAGTTGATAAGTCCTTATTACATTCTAAATATATTTGCGGTTCCAGCCTTTATTATGGCCGCATTTCAAACTTATACAGATAAGTTAGTCCATAAACGTTTGGTTCCATTTGTAATTCTAGCGGTGGTGATGTCGATATTATTTGGGACATTGTTGCCGATTGAAATATTCTTAATATTTACTGCCCCTTTACTGTTTACATTTCATTTGTTTTTTACCGCAATATTATATGCGGTATTACCAATGTTAGGTGTTACATTAGGGTATAGTTTTTCAGGTAATGTGTTAGTTGGAACACCTGGAAGTATTGTCGATTTATTGGTTTTAATTCGTAATCCTATTTACCAAAAAGCATTAATCATATTACTGTTTGTAGGATTAATGACATTCTTGTTATATTATGCAGTAACGAGTTATTACTATCGTAAAGGTGCGATTAGTATTATTAATCCAAATGAAAAAGACATGGTTATTCATGAATTATTAGATAGTATTGGTGGAATAGATAATATACGTTTAGCGAATGCTTCAATCGGAAAAGTGATCATTCAAGTCTATAATCGAGATTTAGTGGACTTTAGTAAGATTCATCATCGTGCTAGTAAGATTGTGGATACACGCGCTGGATTTGCGATTTCTTATGGCGCTAGTAGTTATATGATTTATTCAGTTTTAAAAAATCAAAAAGAGAGTACAGAAATTCAAGAAAGTGCATAAGCATTTTCTTTGTTCATAGAGGGTGATTATGGAAAAGCTTACGCCTATGTTAAAACAATACATGGAAGTTAAAAATGCTCATCAAGATGCGCTCGTGATGTTTAGACTAGGTGATTTTTATGAGCTATTTTTTGATGACGCAAAAATTGCGTCTTTTGAGTTGGATTTAGTCTTAACAGGACGTGCTGCTGGTGAAAACCAGAGAGCGCCAATGTGTGGTGTACCTCATCATGCGGCCTCAAACTATATTCAAAAACTAGTGGATAAGGGATACAAAGTTGCGATTGTCGAACAAATGGAAGATCCATCTGAAGCGGTCGGACTTGTTAAGCGTGATGTAGTCAAAATAGTGACTCCAGGGACAATGGTAGATGAACTAGTTGAAGATAAAACACGTAATTATATTGCGTCTTTAACTCATTATGCCGGTCAATATACCATGATATTATTGGAGTTAATTTCGGGTAAGACTGAATTGATTCAAATTCGAGAAGACAAAACATTACTTAAACAAAGTATTCTTAAATACCAAATTAAAGAAGTTGTAATCTCAAATCATTGTGATCAAGATAGTTTGAATACACTTCGAGAAATACCATACCTAACAATCTCATATTGCGATTTAGTATCTATTTCTGATGAGTATCGTAAGAACTGTGAAATGATCTCTGAAGAATATAAGAGAGAGTGTTATGGTCGATTATTAAACTACTTAACTGTGACACAGAAACGTTCACTTCAACACTTACAAAAAATTGTAGATACCAATATTCAACGAGTTATGAAAATGGATTATAGCACCTTATTGAATCTTGAGTTAATCGAACCTTTAAGAGCACAGTCTAAGCATAAAACTCTCTTTTCTTTCTTAGATGTTTGTAAAACATCTATGGGGTCTCGTTTATTAAAAGATTGGATTATGAATCCACTCTATGATTTAAGTGAAATTGAATTAAGACAAAACCAAATAGAATTTCTAATTAAAGACTATATTTTAAAAGATAAATTAAAAGAACACTTAAGTCACTGTTACGACATTCAACGCTTAGTTGGACGAATTTCATTTGGGTCCGCAAATCCACAAGATATCATGCGGTTAAGAAATACATTGAATCAATTACCTCAAATATTAACGCTTATTGATCATGATTTATTCAAAACTTATAATCAAATAGATCGATTAGAAGATATTACGCAATTACTTAATGAAGCAATTAATGAAGAAGTCCCAAGTTCTATTAAAGATGGGAATGTATTTAAAACTGGATATCATCAAGAGTTAGATGAACTTAGAGATATCCAACATTTAGGAAAGAAATGGTTACTTGATTTTGAGTTAAAAGAAAAAGAGAGAACTCAAATCAAGAATTTAAGAATAGGATACAATCGAGTATTTGGGTATTATATTGAAATTTCTAAAGGGAATATTCCTAACATAAAAGAAGAATTTAATTATATTCGTAAGCAGACATTGAGTAATCAAGAACGATTTATCACTCCAGAACTCAAAGAAATGGAAGATAAAATACTCAATTCAACAGAACGTAGCTTAAAACTAGAACAGTACTTATTTACTGAGCTTGTACAAACCATTGCACAAAAGATTCGTGAATTACAAGAAATATCATTTGCCCTAGCGAGTATTGATGTATTAGTGGCGTTATCAAGTATTTCATTTGAACATCATTATGTACGTCCTGAATTTCATGATGGTTATGAATTGGATGTTAAAGAAGGAAGACATCCTATTCTTGAAACACAAACACATTATGTGTCTAATTCCACTACTATTAAACAGGATCAGCCGATTCATATTTTAACTGGACCCAATATGGGTGGTAAAAGTACCTATATGCGTCAATTAGCCCTAATTATTGTGTTAGCACAAATTGGGTGTTTTGTGCCTGCTAAGAAAGCTAGCTTACCTCTTATCGATGCATTATTTACGCGTATGGGAGCGAGTGATGATATTCTTGAAGGACAATCAACTTTTATGATAGAAATGATTGAAGCGAATACAGCACTTCAAAATGCGACGAAGAATTCGATTGTGTTCTTTGATGAGATTGGACGTGGTACATCAACCTTTGATGGGATGGCACTCGCACAAGCGATGGTTGAATACATTGCGACTGTTATTCAATGTAAAACAATCTTCTCAACGCATTATCATGAACTTACTCAACTCGAAACCTCACTTCCTCAAATCCGAAATATGCATGTAGAAGTATTTGAAGAGAATAATGAAGTTACGTTCTTATATCGCGTTAAACATGGTAAAGCAGATCGCTCTTATGGTGTAAATGTAGCTCGATTAGCTCATTTACCAAACGCAATTTTACAGCGAGCACATCACTTACTTAAAGAATTGGAAAGTAAAAAACGTGTCGTTCAACAAAGTATGGAAATTGTGGAAATGGTCACCATTCCAAAAGAAATCCAAGAAATCCAAGATGATTTGAAGAAATTAAATATTAATGAGACAACACCTCTTGAGGCACTAACCTATCTCAATGAATGGAAAAAGAAAATAAAGGCATAAAATGGGTATTATTCAACGTTTAGATGAACAATTAAGCAATATGATTGCGGCAGGTGAGGTTATTGAAAGACCAATGGCTGTCGTAAAAGAATTGGTCGAAAATGCTTTAGATGCGAAAGCACGTTTTATCGAGGTTAAAATTACTCAAGGTGGAATTGAATCCATAGAAGTAATCGATGATGGGATGGGGATGGAACCAAGTGATGCACAACTTGCGTTTGAAAGACACACTACAAGTAAAATAACATCGAAAGAACAATTATTCGCACCAGAATTCTTAGGATTTAGAGGTGAGGCATTACCCTCTATCGCATCTGTTAGTGATGTGGTATTAAAGACATCCAAAGATGATGTAGGTACGTATGTGCATATTGCCTATGGTAAAGTTCTACAAGTTCGACCTCATTCATCCAGTACAGGTACACATATTCGTGTTGAAGGATTGTTTCGTAAAACACCAGCACGATTTAAACATTTAAAGTCTGCTAATTATGAAGCAACTTTGATTATTGATTTATTAGAAAAGTTTTCATTAAGTCGACCTGATGTCGCGTTTAAACTAAGTGATGAATCTAAGATACTCTTGAATACCAGTGGTACGAATCAAATGCTTGAAGTTTTGGCATCTAGTTTTGGGAATCGAGTCGCACGATTAGCGCATGAATTCACTCTCAAAGACTATGATTTTACAATTCAAGGTGTATGGGTTGATCCACAGGAACATCGTTCAAATAATAAAGGAATTTTGATATTTATCAATAATCGTATCGTACGATCTTGGTATCTTCAAAAAGCAATTGTGGAAGCTTATTTACCCTATATTCCAGCTCATCGTTACCCCGTCTGTGTTATTAATCTAAAGATGGATGCTCATTTAGTAGATGTAAATGTACACCCATCAAAATGGGAAGTCAGACTCTCTAAGGAACAACAAGCTTTCTACTTAATTCTCGATGGCTTAAGTAAACAACTCAGTGAGTTTGTACATCCAAAAGAACATATTGAGAAAAAAGAAGAGCTTAATCGTGAACAAACACAATTGTTTAATGTGAATCATTACCCAGAAAATAACGTATCTAAACCAATTGAAATAAAAGAAGAAAGTAATGATTTCGCATTAAGCAATCAAACTAAAGCAGAAAACACAATCGTAATAAGCTCTATCAAGAAAGATCGACATCCAACATTCCCACACTTGGATTTAATAGGGCAGATGCATGGTCGTTATATACTTGCTAGTTCAGAAGATGATTTGTATGTGATTGACCAACATGCCGCCAAAGAAAGAATAAATTATGAACTTATTCTTGAACAATTGAATCAAAATCAGGATCAATTCGATTTATTAATTCCAATTGAAATAGAATGTTCAAGTGCTTTTATGGAACGATTTAATGAATTTAAACAAATCTTAGATTCACTACATCTACACATAGAACCATTTTCACTAAAAAGTTATATTGTTCGATCGATTCCTCTATGGTTAAACCAAAACGATTTAACTCGCTTTATGCAAGATGTGATGGATCGATTCTTATCTGAATCTAAAATTAATCAAGAGATATTAAGAGAATCCGTTATTGCGACAATGGCATGTCATCGATCTATTCGTTTCAATCAAGCTTTAACTCCATTTGAGATGAGACATATTATTGAAGAACTATCGGTATGTAAACAACCCTATCATTGCCCACATGGAAGACCTACTTTAGTTAAGCAGAATGCTCAAAGTTTATGGAAGGATTTTGAACGATGAAAAAAGTATTGGTTATTGCGGGTCCAACCGCAAGTGGTAAAACAGCATTATCCATAAAACTAGCACAGTATTTTAAGGGTGAAATCATTAGTGGTGATTCAACTCAAGTCTATAAAGAACTTGAAATTGGGACCGCAAAAATAACAGAAATTGAAAAGGAAAATATCCCTCATTATGGATTAGACTTAATTCATTATCATGAGAATTACAGTGTTAAAGACTTTCAAACAATGGCACGACATTCGATCGATGAAATAAGTGCTAAACAAAAATTACCTATAATTGTAGGAGGAACAGGCTTTTATCTGAAAGCATGTTTATACGATTATGAGTTTACTGATGAGCTAGAAGAAGATGATCAATTTGATGAACTAAGCAATCAAGAAATCTATGATCGATTGAATCAAATCGATCCTAAATCTCTAGAAAAAATACACTTAAATAATCGCAAAAGATTAATTAGAGCACTCAATATTGGACTAAAAGGACAATCAAAATCAGAAAGAGAAGAAGCACAAAAACACAAACCAATTTATGATATCTTCTTAATCGTAACGGATATTGATAAAAAAGTATTAGATGAACGAATCGAACAACGATTAAATACGATGTTTGAGTATGGATTGAAGGATGAAGTCGTTAAGTACTTTAGTGATCCATTAACGTGGAATTACCAAAGTTTTCAAGCCATCGGTTATAAGGAATGGAAGGATTATTTCCTGAACAATAAATCACTTGAAGAAGTAAAGAATCGAATCTTAGTATCAACTCGACAATACGCAAAAAGACAATTGACATGGTTTAGACATCAATTCAGTGCATATTGGTATAAACCCAATGAAGAAAATGAGAAACTACTTTTAGAAGAGATTAAACAATGGTTAAATAAGGAGACAACATGAAAAAAATAGTATTAGCTGGTGGATGTTTCTGGGGAGTTGAAGAATATTATCGTAGATTAAAAGGCGTTGGAAATACGCGTGTTGGTTATGCTCAAGGGTTAAAAGAAAATCCAACTTATCAAGAGGTATGTACAGGGAAAACAATGCATGCGGAAGTTGCGGAAATTGAGTATGATCCAAGTGTGATTTCTTTTGAGAAAGTTCTTGAACATTTATTTAGAATTATTGATCCAACTTCATTAAACAAACAAGCTCATGATGTTGGGACACAATATCGCGTTGGAGTCTATCCAGATAATGATGAAGAAATAGAGTTTGTGAAAGCATATGTCCAAAAAAGACAAGCTGAATATTCTAAACCAATTGTTTTAGAAGTGGAAAGATTAAGAGACTTCTATGATGCGGAAACCTATCATCAAATGTATTTAGACAAGAATCCAAGTGGATATTGTCATGTGAATATGAATTTAATTAAACCTGAAGAAAGAAAATAGTGCTGAAAAGCACTTTTCTTTAGGTTAAATACTTTTTCTATCGTATAAAAACATAGGTGAACTATGTTAGAAATACAAAATATTAGTAAGAATTATGTTAAGAAAAAAGCATTACAATCATGCCATCTTATTGCCAATAAACACGATATTATTGGAATACTTGGACAAAATGGTTGTGGTAAATCAACACTATTTAAGAGTGTTATGGGTTTGATTGAGGTTGATTCAGGTACGATTCTTTATAATCATAAACAATGTGATTTTAATCAAAGAAAGAAGTTTGGGTATATGCCTGAACAAAGATCTCTATTTTTAGATTTAACTTTGTATGATCAACTTAAGTTTTTAGCTCAATTAAAAGGAATATTAGATGATCGATTTGATCGTTTAGTTGATCTCTATATTGAACGATTTGATTTAAAGGATAAGAAGTATACAGTTTTAAATAAATTATCTAAAGGTCAGCAACAAAAAGTTCAGCTCATCGCATCACTTATACATAATCCGGATGTATTAATATTAGATGAGCCATTAAATGGATTGGATTTTTACAGTGTACAACTTGTGATGAATGAGTTAAGGATTCAAGCTTCTCTAGGTAAGATTATTTTAATATCAAGTCATCAAATGGATTTTATGGATGAATTATGTACACATCTTCTTGTATTAGATAATGGATATACTATAAAAAATGGAAAGTTAAGTGAACTATATCAAGAGTATGGTGTATGTGTCAGTGTCAATGCCGATAGTCTTTGGCATAACATTAGTAAACTTCATAAAAATATTTTAGAGAAAGGTTCAATGATTGAATTTCATTATGCGAATTTATTAGAGGCTAAAAAAGCGTTAGGGAATTTTTGTAAAGAACCTACTATCACAACACTCAAACTTCATAATGTGTCAATTGGGGATATGTTAAAGGAGGGAGAATGAAGACATTACTACAATTTTCTTTTAAGCGTCGCTTTTTAAATAAAATGACTTTATTTTTACAGATCATATTTATTCTTGTGATTTCAATCATGTTTTATTTTGATAAGATTTCTGAACTTTTAAACTTAGAGTTTAATAATCCTATTCCAATTTATATCGAACCAAACTTGAGAAAACGAATCGTGAATGAAGCTGAATGGAAGAATAAAGGGTTTGAGTTTACGACGAAGAAGGAATCAATTACGATAAGTTATTCAAAAGATGTTTATACAATAACACTTGTTGATGATTTAATGACACAATCTAAAATATATGATTTATTGTTAGATAATCATCAAAAGCGTAAAGAGAGTAGTAGTAATTCATCAGTCTATCGATGGTTAGAGGATTATCGATCGATTGATGTTGATTTTTTGGAGTATAAATATGAAGATAATCAGTTTAAACATCAAATTATTATATTGTTTCTAACATCGATCTATTTTATGTTGTTAAATTTTATAGCCGTTAATTCAAATGAAATTATTATGGAAAAAACATCTCATATGATTCCAATTATATTAACGCATGTAAAAATTAAAACACATTTTATTTCAAAACTTATAATTGGATTTGCGTCTGTATTGTTTCAGATTATTAGTTCCATAGGTATAGTTGGATTAATTGGGTATTCACGTTATCAACTAGATAAGGGGGAGGGATTAATACGATTATTGGTTAAGTTCTTACCTTTCAAGTTAGATTCATTTAATTTAGATGATATTTTAAAGTTACTAGATTTAAGTATGAATGATCTTGTTCAAGTATCAATTGGATTAGTGTTTATCCTTATTGGAATATTTATTATTCAGATTCTTATATTAATCTTATCCAGTAAAGTTAAAACAATGGAAGAAGCTGCATCAATCCAAGGGCCTTTCTATTTAGTATTACTTATCATTTATTACTTAGCGTTAAGTCTTAATACAACGCAATCATTAAGTAGTAACTTAGGGTTAACTTTATCTTACTTACCGATATTTTCAATGTTAATTATGCCAATGCGTTTGTTAACTCAACATGTAATGCCAATTGAAATCATGATATCTATTTTGTTTAGTTTTGCGCTTATTTCACTAATTTTTATTATTATGTATCCCATATATTGTGAAGGATTGAGGGAAGAAGGGTAATCACTTGTGAAATTATTATTTTATTGTAACAAACTTTTCAAGATAAATTCCAAATTATGAAATTTATCATAAAATCGTATGCATTTTTATAAGATTAAGTTGATAGTAAAATTATCAAACCATATAATATTTCTTGCAAGGAGGATTTTGAAATGAAAAAGTTATTAGTTTTATTAGTTGTTGGTTTATTAGCTGTAACTAGCTTAACTGGTTGTGCTGCTCCAAAAACTTACAAGTTTGGTACTGGAAGTTACACAACTGTATCAGGTCGTGCTGCTGTAGCTGCTGTTGAAGCTACTAAAGATGCTGCTGCTGTTGAAGCTGCAGATGGTCGTGTACAAGTTACAACTGTTTATGCTGCTGTATTATTAGATGATGCTGGTAAGGTTGTTTATGTTGATATCGATTCCGCACAAAACCAAGGTACATTTGATGCTACTGGTGCTGTAGTTAAAGCAGAAGCTGCTCCTACAAAAACAGAAAAAGGTGCTGATTATGGTATGGCAAGTGCTTCCGCAATCGGTAAAGAATGGTTCGAACAAATGGCTGCTTTAGAAGCTTACTTTGTTGGAAAAACATTAGAAGAAATCAAAGCTATTCCTGTAAATGAAACATTCAACCCTACAGGCGATGATTTGAAAGCTTCTGTATCAATTAAGATTGATCCATATCTAGCTGCAGTTGAAAAAGCTGTTGCTAATGCTGTTGAAGTTAAAGGTGTTGCTAAAGTAGGTGTTGGTTCTGTTGCTTCCGTTTCCGGACGTGCTGCTGTTGCTGCTGTTGAAGCTACTAAAGACGCTGCTGCTGTTGAAGCTGCTCCTGGTCGTATCCAAACAAACGTAACATTTACTGGTGTTGCATTTGACAAAGACGGTAAAGTTCTAGTTGCTTTCTTAGACGTTGCACAAAACCAAGGTACATTTGATGCTGCTGGTGCTATCGTTAAAGCTGAGCCTGCTCCTACAAAACAAGAAAAAGGCGCTGACTACGGTATGATTAAGAATTCTGCTATCGGTAAAGAATGGTTCGAACAAGCTAACGCATTAACTACTTACTTCGTAGGTAAGACTGCTGATGAAGTTGCTGCTATCGCTATCGATGCTGAAGGCGTAACTACTGTTGAAGATCTTAAGACTTCCGTATCCGTTGGTATCGACGAATACTTAGCTTCATTCGCTAAAGCTGTTGCTAACGCTGTTGAAGTTAAATAGTTCTAGGAACAATTAACAAACCAAAGAGTCTCGAAAGAGGCTCTTTTTCTTTGGATTAAAAAAGTAGAACAATTATTGTTCTACTTTAAACTTCTAATATTATGTGTTCTCTTGATTTGATTTAATACTTTTAGATTATTCTCTAATGTATTTTCATAAGGACTTGTATTACTTGGTGTATAGAAAGGAGTATTTGTTACACCTTTTGGAAGATATTCTATCTTATTCCAAATATCAGGTCGATCATAATCATACTTATCTTCTTCTCGGAGTCCAACAGGTGTTAGTCTTAGATATTCAGGAACTGGAAGAGGATGATCTTTAACTTCATTCATTGCTTTACCCAGTGCATTTATCGCATTTCTTGATTTAGGAGATAATGCTAAATCAATAACCATTACAGATAGAGGATAAATTGCTTCAGGGAATCCAACCCGTTTGGCTGCGTCCATAGCTTGTAATGTACGTGCGACGAGTGGAGGATTTGCTAAACCGATATCCTCATATGCAATCACTATTAATCGTCGTTCAATGGATTCTAAATCTTCAGCTACTATTAAACGAGCGAGATAATAGAGTGCCGCATCAACTTCTGATCCACGAATTGATTTTTGTAATCCACTCAAAGCGTCATAATAACCATCATCGCTATGATCAAATCCCAAATTACTGTGTAAATGAAGATTCGATAAATGGTCTAAATTAATTATTTGATTAGGATATGCAATATTTAAAGCATCTAGTATATTATAAGCCATTCGAACATCACCATTACAAGTATCGATAATAGACTGTAATGAGTTTGATTCTAATTGGATACTAAGTTGACTATCAGGATGTTTCAGTGCTCGATTAATGGCTTTTTCCATTGAACTTGGATTAACTGATTTAAATTCACATAGGATGCATCTTGAGCGTATGGCAGGATTAATTGAAAAATAGGGATTAGCACTGGTTAATCCGATCATCAAGACACTACCATCTTCAACATAAGGTAATAATAAATCTTGTTTGTCCTTGTTTAATCGATGGACTTCATCCACAATTAATACTAGTTGACCACTTAAACGTGCATTCGCAAAGATGGATTCTAAATCTTTTTTATTACCTGTTACCGCATTGAATAGTTCTAAGGGAAGTTTTAGTTCATTTGCGAGTATAGAAGCAGCAGTAGTTTTACCACTTCCAGGAGGGCCAAAAAAGATCATTGACATGAGTCTGTTTTCTTCTAAGAAACGGTTTAAAATACCCGTCTTTTGGGTTAAATGTTCCTGTCCAAAGACATCGGAAAGATGTTGGGGACGTATTCTTACTGCGAGTGGTTTATTGTTTGTCATCTTACTTCCTATTTTACTATTAAATTAAGGGTGTTAGAATAAAAAAGAGGATAAAATATGCGTGTAACCTGTCAAAGAGTCGAAAAAGCGAAATGTGTTGTGAATAATGTTGTTACGGGAGAGATTGAGCAAGGATTATTAATCTTTGTTGGATTTAAACAAGATGAGACAGAAGATAATCTTAAGAACATGGCGAAAAAGTTAGCACATGCACGATTATTTGATGATAGTGAAGGAAGAATGAATTTAAGTGTTATGGATATACAAGGACGTGTTTTATCCATTTCACAATTTACTCTTTATGCGGATACTAAGAAAGGGCATAGACCTTCTTACGATAAAGCAGCTAAGGCAGATGTCGCAAGTATTTACTATCAACGTTTTAATGAATATCTACGTGAATGGATACCTGTAGAAACAGGAGTATTCCAAGCTGAAATGAAGATTGAAGCACATAATGATGGACCAGTCACAATCTGGTATGAGAACTGAGGGAACTATGGAAAAAATGGATGGAAAAGCGTTAAGTCTATTAATTGAAACGAATATTAAAAACAATGTCAATGACTATGTTTCTAAAGGATATCGTAATCCTAAGTTAGTGGTTCTTCTTATAGGTGATAATCCTGCTTCTGTTACGTATGTTAAAAATAAAGAAAAAGCATGCCAAAGGGTTGGGATTGAATCTGATGTCATTCGTATGAACTCAGAAGTTAGTACAGAGGATGTGTTGAAAGTAATATATCAATTAAATAGAGATAATACAGTTGATGGTATACTTGTACAACTACCAATCCCAAAACAATTAGATGTAAATCAAATTATTGAGTCACTCGATCCAAATAAAGATGTGGATGGTTTACATTCAATCAATATCGCGAAATTATATGCCAATCAAGATGGTTTTGTGCCATGTACACCTCGTGGTATAATGACACTCTTGAAACACTACAATATTGAGATCAGTGGTAAACATGCAGTTGTGATTGGTAGAAGCGCACTTGTTGGAAGGCCAGTGGCACAACTTTTACTCAATGAAAACGCTACTGTAACAGTATGTCATAGTAAAACAAGAAATTTAGCACAACTAACGCAACTTGCGGATATCGTGGTAGTTGCGATAGGTAAAGATAAATTCTTAACACAAGAACACATTCATCATGCGAATGCGATTATTGATGTTGGAATTAATCGAGTTAATGATAAACTAGTTGGGGATGTGGATTATGATGCGCTTGTTAAAAAAGTGGATTATATGACACCTGTACCGGGTGGAGTAGGTCCGATGACCATCGTCTCATTGTTGGAGAACACGATGAAATCATATGGATTAAGTATAAAGGAGAATTAATATGACAGGCTATGATTTAAATGACATCGTAGAAATGAAAAAGGAACATCCATGCCATAAATCCAAACTTTGGAAAATAATTCGCATGGGAGCCGATATTAAGATAAAATGTTTAGGGTGCGGAGCTGCGGTTATGTTAGATCGTAGTGATTTTGAGAAGAAACTTAAACGCATAGTAGAAAAAGCAGAAGGAACAGAGTAAAAATATGCCATTAACAGCAGGAATCGTTGGTTTACCCAATGTAGGTAAATCAACATTATTTAACGCAATAACTCATTCACAAGTAGAAGCTGCGAATTATCCATTCGCAACCATTCAACCGAATGTTGGTGTTGTAGAAGTAAAAGACAAACGAGTGGACAAAATCACTGAATTGGTTACACCCAAGAAGACAATCTATACCAGTTTTGAGTTTACTGATATTGCAGGTCTTGTGAAGGGTGCTAGTCAAGGTGAAGGACTAGGAAACCAATTCTTATCCCATATCCGTGAAGTTGATGCGATTGTCCATGTCGTAAGATGTTTTGAAGATAACAGTATTACGCATGTAGAAGGTAGTGTAGATCCTATACGTGATATTGAGATTATTAATCTTGAACTAATCTTGGCTGACCAACAATCCATTGAAAATCGTATCTCTAAAGTAGAACGTAAAGCTAAGGCAAAAGATAAAGACGCCATATTTGAATTATCAGTACTTACAAAAGTCAATGACGCATTACTCAACGGTAAAAGTGTTAGAACACTTGATTTAGATAAAGATGAGACCAATATATTAAATGGATTTCATCTTTTAACCGCAAAACCAGTAATCTATGTAGCGAACATGAGTGAATCTGAAGTACATCATGCGGAAGATAATCCTTTCTATCAAAAAGTTAAAGAATTTGCGGGTTCAGAGAAGAGTGATGTAATTGCGATTAGTGCGAAAATTGAAGAAGAACTATCGATGTTAGATGACGAAGAAAGAGAAATGTTCTTAGCGGATCTTGGGTATGAAGAAAGTGGCTTGGATAAGATTATTCATCACAGTTATGACTTGCTAGGTTTATGGTCATTCTTTACAGCTGGTGTACAAGAAGTTCGCGCTTGGACATTCCATAAAGGAATGAAGGCACCTGAATGTGCAGGTGTTATTCATACCGATTTCCAAAAAGGGTTTATTAAGGCAGAGTGTTATCACTTTGATGACTTAGTTCAGTATGGATCTGAACAAGCTGTCAAGGATGCTGGTAAGTTTAGAATAGAAGGAAAAGAATATTTGGTGAAAGATGGAGACATCCTACACTTCAGATTTAATGTTTAATGGTATAATAAGTTAAACAGGAGGTGACTTTATGAAATTAATCATCGCAGTTGTATCCAATGATGATAGTCACAGCTTATCGAATGCATTAACAAAAGAAAACTTCGTAGTCACAAAATTAGCTACAACAGGTGGATTCCTCAAAATTGGGAATACAACCATGTTAATTGGGACAGAAGAAGATCGCGTTGAAAAATGCATTGAAATCATCAAAGAAGAAAGTAAACAAAGAACAGAACTTGTTCCATCAACAGCGTCGTATGATATTGGACGTTTTGCGACTTTCCCAGTTGAAGTACAAGTAGGCGGTGCCACAATATTTGTGGTGGATGTAGAAAAATTCATTAAGTTTTAATTGTTTATATCGAATAATAAATCAAGGCTGATAATTCAAATAGAATATCAGCCTTTTTTTAGTACTCTAAATTTATATGAATAAGCTTAATTTCGTTTGTATTAATTTTACCTTCAATTAAAATTTGATTTTCAACATTTGTGTATTCAATAGACTGTTTTGGTCGACTCAAGTATTGAATGTAATCAAGTTCGCTTTTATTAAGACGAAAATTGGTCCCTAGTTTAACCCAATGATCTAATACACTACCAAAATCCTTATTTAAATGATGTGTTTTAAAACGATATCTACCTGGTAAAACATTATCAAGTTTAAATCGATAGTACTTTTCACTAACATCAATAAATAAATCATTAACTTGATTTGGCAGAATAGAAGTTCCTAGTTGTGATAATGAAACGGATGAAGGGTGTGCATAATTGAAGATTAATATTTGAATTGACTCAGAACCCTTTGTTGTGACAAAGAAGTTTGGTCCAGAACAAATAACATTGTTTCCAAGGTAAGTTAATAGTTTATATGCATGAAAAACGGGTTTCTTTAGTCCATCCACAGATACTAACCCATTTCCTCCAAATAAGGGAGTATTTATATCTTTATACTCTTCAGATAAATCGCTTAATCTCCAAAATCCCATTCCCTTGTATTCTTTGTAGTTGTTTAAAACATTGTATAACAAGAATACAGCGTGAAAGACAGAATCATGCATATAGTTTCTTGATCCAACTCCAAATGAAAACTCTGATAGAATCAAAGGAATCTTGAAAGGATATAGACTTTTTTTAATATTTTTTGTAGCGATATCTAAGAAGTCATGATGAGGTGTCATCATTCCTTTATTTTCACTTTCAAACTCAAAATAAAAACTTACGAAGGTAAAGAAATCAAACGTAACCTTTTGTTTAGACAATTCTTGCAGTACATTTCTAATAACATTATAGTCTGCGGAGACATTAAACCCAAATCCACCAATTTTAACTTCAGGTAAATTCTTTTTAAGAGATCGATGAAGAATAACATATTCATCAATATATTGGTTTATAGTTTTTTGACTATAGTTTAATTGGATATCATGTGGAAGCCAAAGTTCAAAATACCACTTTGAGACTTCTTCTTTTCCATATCGATTGATGAAATGAAGAATAAACTCATTTATAAAGTTTTCCCAATCCTCTAGGCTTAATAAGAATTTATCAAATGAAATATATTGGTACTGATTGCTTTCAATATTAAACTTAAAAGGTTTATTTCCAAGTTCAATATATGGAATAAGATTTACAGAATACATATAGTCGATTATACGATTGAAATTGGTGAAGCTAAACTTTCTAGAATTCGGTAATTTATCAATAATATGTGGATTTAATATTCCTTGAATTCGGCCATATTTAAAATGCAATTCGCTTTGAACTTGTTGAATATGATCTTGAAATGTACTTGATAAAATACTTTCTGCAAATCCAAGATTTATTACTTCTAGCCATGATTTATCATTTGTTTCAAATGTTTGAATTGATGATTGAATATCTATGTCATACAAATACTTATAATTGATGGACTTATTATTAATTTTATTCCGTAATTCGTGCAATTCTGAATTTGCTTTTTGTTTTGTCTGATCATCAATACTAGAAGAAATGTTTGTTGCTTTTACGATTGAATTTATATTTCTGTATTCAGTAGGTGTAATTTGATTTTGTTTTTTAAACGCAATATTAAATGATTGAGAATTAGGGAATCCTGTACTTAATGCGATTTTTGTGATTGATTCTTTTGTTTCTAATAAAAGTTTCTTTGACTTTTCTAGTCGTACTTCTAAAACCATTTTCAAGAATGTATTATTAAATTCTTTCTTTATAAAATTAGCTAGATACTGAGGTGTTAGATACACTTCATTAGCAAGGTCCGTCAATTGAATAGGTGAACTTGATTTGGTTCGGATAAATCTTCGTATTGCGTTCTTACGTTCGGAACTACGATCTGCATTATTGTTTAAATCAATTTTAGTTCTGTTTGGGATTGTTGATAAGGAATATAAGAACTTGAGGAAACATGAATGAACAAGTAATCCACTATACATATTTGATTGATTACTAGATTCAATTAAATCAACAAAGTTTGTTGCTAAATCAATCGCGGTTGAATTAGGGATTTGACTTGAAAAGATATAAGTTAATTCCGATAAATCTAAGTAATTCATTAAATCATCCCATTCAATCGAAAAAACGTAAGCCAAACAATCATTGTTTTCAATAATTTGGTATGCCATATCTGGACTTATATTAAAAAAATCATAAGTATTAAAATGATGAACAATGTCATTAATACTGACTGTTAATCTTCCGTGAATAATCATAATGAAATTAAAACTTGATAAGTTTAGGTTAAAAGGATATGAGAAGTCATGGAGATTTATAGTGTATTTTTGTTTGTTCATAAGGCCTCTAAGTTGTTTAAATCAATTATATTAATAAATAAATATTGAATATTAATATAATTATTAAGTAAACAATAATATATATCGATGAATACATTATATCTTAATAAATAGATATATTTAAATTAATATTACGATATCTCAAAAAAATTGTATGCGCTATCATTCCTGTATAGGAGGAACTATAAATGAAGAAAATCATAACGTTCTTATTGGTAGTGTTTATGTCTATGACTTTTTTGACCGCATGTAAACAAGATGATGGGGTAAAAAAAGTAGGTTTTGTGACACCTTATGCATCAAATGGCTTCTTAGCTATGTTGGCATCAGGGTTAGAGAAGAGTTTTGTGGATGCTGGGTATGAATGGAATATTGGTGTAGCGGATTTTGATGTAAATAAACAAATCCAACAAATTGAAAACATGATTACGCTCGAAGTAGATGTATTAGTCGTAATGGCAGTTGATCCTACAAGTTTAAAAGATGTTCTTACAACCGCAAAAGAAAAAGGTGTAAAGGTAATTAACTTTACTACAAACACAGGGGTAGGAGATATCTTCGTTGGTTCAGATGAAAAGCTAATAGGTCAAACCGTTGCAGAACTCGCATCAGCTTGGATTGATACACGATTTGCGGATGCATCTAATGGAAGTGTTGAAGTTGCGATACTAGAATTCAAGGGAACACCTGAAGCTGTTCATCGTTCAGAAGGCTTACAAGATATTGCGAAGAATTCTAAAGTGAAAATTGCTGTTACCCAAGAAGTAAAAAATACTCGTATTGATGCACAATCTGCCATTGAAAATATCCTATTAACCTATCCTAATGTAAAAGCAGTCCTAACTTATAATACAGGGATGGCTTTAGGGGTTAATGACTACGCATTATCTCAAGGAGCACCTATTGCAGACCTAAGCGCATTTGGAGTATTTGGATCAGATAATGATCCGGAAGTAATTGCGGCTATTCAAGCCTCTAAAGAAAATGGAAGTGTTCTTCGTGGCGCAACACAATTAGGCGGACCATTAGAAGAAGTATACGCATTACTAGTCGGCTTTGCGGATAAACTTATTGCTGGAGAAGATGTACCAGCAGAAGATATCGCAGTTGTATATAAAATTGATCCAAGTAATGCGGATAATTACGTTCGTAAGTAAGTGATTTAGGAAAGGAATTGAATTATGAACCCAGTCTTAGAAATTGTCGATATCGTAAAATCATATGGCGGAATTCAAGCTCTAAAAGGAGTATCAATAAGTTTTAATGGCGGAGAGGTTCATGCCATTGTTGGAGAGAATGGCGCTGGTAAATCTACACTCATTAAAACGATTGCTGGTGCTATCTCTCCTAACAGTGGAGAGATATGGATTGATGGTAATGTATATCATAAACTTAGTCCAAAACTATCAAAAGAATTAGGAATAGAAGTTGTATATCAAGAGTTTAATCTGATTGAATCACTCAGTGTATCAGAAAACATATTTCTTGGAGAGAAACTTACCAAGTTTGTGGATTACTCTGAACTTGAAAAAAGATCAAGTGAACTATTTAAACGCTTCAAAGTAGATATTAATCCAAAGACGATTGTTGAACATCTGTCGCCAGCACAAAAACAAATTGTAGAAATATTAAAAGCATTATCTCGTAACAGTAAAGTCATAATCATGGATGAACCAACTGCTCCTCTTACAAAAAATGAAGTTGATGTATTATTCGAAGTCATTAAAGAATTAAAGAGAAAAGGCACAACTATTATCTATATCTCGCACAGATTAGATGAAATATTTGAGATTGCGGATCAAGTAACAGTTTTGCGAGATGGTTCTTATATAGACACAAAGTGTGTAAAGGATACCAATGTAAAAGAATTAATTAAGAAGATGGTAGGACGTGAAGTTATTCAAAAAGAAGATTATCCATCTTATCGACAGGAAGAAATAACTTTATCTTTAAGAAATCTTGAAGGCAATGGATTAAGTGATATCAACCTAGATTTATATAAAGGTGAGATATTGGGGTTATTTGGATTAGTAGGCTCTGGTAGAACAGAACTTGCCAGACTCATATTTGGGGTAGATAAGAAAACAGATGGAAACATATTAATCAATGATGAACTTGTTTATATAAAATCGACAAGTGATGCGATGAAAAAGGGGATTGCGATGATTCCTGAAGATCGTAAAGTTGATGGATGTTTTATCGATAAACACATTAGTTGGAATATTACCATTTCATTCTTGAGGAATATCTCACGATTTAATGTCGTAAATAAGCTGAAAGAAGCAGATTACTATACCAGTTTTGTACAGAAACTACGTATAAAAGCCGCATCACCAAACCAACTTGTTGGCAATCTTAGTGGAGGTAACCAACAAAAAGTAGTTATTGCAAAATCACTGATAAGGGAGTCAAAAGTAATCATATTTGATGAACCGACCCGAGGGATTGATGTAGGCGCAAGACAAGAAATTTATGAGTTTATTCGTGAATTATCAAAGAATGGATGTTCAATACTGACCATTTCATCCGATATGGAAGAACTCATTCATATCAGTAATCGTATCTTAGTGATGAGTGAAGGACGATTAACTGGTGAATTACAAAAATCAGAATTTAATCGAGAGAGGATTCTTGAGTTAGCCTCTCAAATCAAAGGAGTTATGTAATTGTGAAATCAAGAATAAAAGAACTATTTTCAGAAGGATTTTTGAGTAAGAATGTATTGTTTATTGTGTTTGTATTATTGATTGCGGTGTTTTCACTCATTCAACCACTATTCTTCTCTCCTCAAAATTTTGTGAATATTGTATTACAGAATTCATATTTGATTGTTGTGTCGTGTGGTGTCGCAATCATTATGATCTCAGGTGGTACTGATTTGTCTGTATCCTATGAAATTGCATTAGGCGCAGTGATTATGGCGGCAGGCATGATGTGGTGGAACTTACCTGTGTTTGTATCAATCTTATTGGGGGTACTTGTTACTATTATCCTGGGAATTATAAATGGATTGTTATCGGTTTATTTAAAAATACATTCAATGATTATTACTCTAGCAACGATGACGATTTTCCAAGGAGTTGCTTATCTCATAACAAAGAATCAATCAATCTTTAATTTACCATCAGAGTTTAAAACGATAGGTCAAGGGTTCTTACTAGGAGTTCCAAATACATTCATCATCGCATTAATTGTGTTTGCACTTACCTATTTCTTTCTAAATTATACCTATCATGGACGTTATATCTATGCGGTTGGAAGTAACTTTCAAGCTGCACAGTTATCCGGAATAAATGTGAAATATATTAAAGTATTAGCCTTCGCAATTGGTGGACTCATTATCGGTATTGGGACAATTCTTCTTCTATCTAGAACAGGATCAGCTAATGCGACATTTGCGGTAGGCACAGAGTTTAATGCGATTACAGCAGCAGTATTAGGTGGAATCTCACTCAAAGGGGGAGAAGGAAAAGTGGGTGGAGTATTCTTCGGTGTTTTAATACTTGGTGTTTTATCAAATGGTATGCAGTTAATTGGATTTGATTTAAATGCTCAATATATTGCGAAGGGTGCATTACTATTGCTTGCTATAGGATTTGATACCTATCAAAGAAGTGAAGTTAAAGTTAAACCCAAATCAAAGGAAGGACAATAATATGTCGATAAAAAGAAGTGTTAGCTTATACAGCTTACAAGATGAATATGTTTATAAACGATTATCATTTGAAGGAATGTTGCAAGAATTAGAAAATTTAGGAGCTGACTTAGAATTTATTACTGATCAAATGATGCATAATACTCCATTCCCACGACAAGAAACATTGGATGAATGGGATCAATTAATGAGTCGATACAATGTAAAACCTATTTGTAACGATGTATTTATTAATATGACACTATATAAAAACCGAGTTTTAACTAACTGGGAAGCAACTGAACTTCTTATTCATGAAATTAAACTAGCCAGTCGTTTAGGGTTCCCAATCATACGACTTGTATCACAAACACCAGCAGAAATTATTGAGACAGCGCTACCTTATGCAGAAAAATATAATGTCATACTTGCGTTAGAAATTCATGGGGGAATGAGCTTCGCCAATCCATACACTAAAGCATTCACAGATATTATGTTTAGACTTAAATCCCCTTTCTTAGGCGTAGTAGTTGATGCAGGAATCTTCTGTAGACGTCATCCAAGAGTTGCGACAAACTTCTTTTTAGAGAATGGATTAAATCCAGAAGTCGCAAAATACATAAATCAGATTTTTGAAAGTGGTACAGATCCAATAAGAACTATAGGAGATGGTTTCTACTCAGGAGGACCTCACAGTCCTAATTATCCAGAAGAACTTATTAAGTTACTAAAATCCTATACGGATCGTGAATATTCCATGTTCTCGTGTGGATATGAAAATTCACCGATTGAAATCCTCGAACCTTACTTACCGTACTTGAAACACATTCATGGAAAGATTTATGAAATGACAGATACAGGAGAATATTCCGTTGATTATGAAGAATTGATTGTTTATCTCACTAAACATAATTGGGATGGATATATCTCAACTGAATATGAAGGAAATCGATTTGCGTTAAAAGATAAACCAGTTAATGGCTTAGAACAAGTCAGAAAACATCAATCCTTTCTCAAACAACTAATTGAGAAGTACGAAGGAGGATTCTAAAATGTTTGATAATTATTTATTCATTAAAGATACGACAAAGAATGTTGAGAAAGATGGAGAAGTAACAGGTTTTCAACTCCAAACGTATATTACCTATTATCGTGGTATTCCATTATCAATGATTCACGAACTAAAGGTATCAGTAGACAATGAACCTGTTAATTCAGAAGACATCTTATTCTCGCCAGATCAAAAGGAATATTTCACTTTGAAGGAACTTGAAACATGTTCAACTTATCGTTGGGAATATGGAGATCTAGGCACAATATATGTTAAGAAACCAGGTGGATTATCCAAAGGAAAACATGATATTTCATTTACACTTGCGATTCGTGTGGCGTATATTCCCGTTCCGTTTGGTGCATCCAAAACTCGGACAATTGAAATTTAAAGGAGAAAACTTATGAAAAAATTAAGAGTTGGTATTATTGGTTGTGGTGGTATTGCGAATCAAAAACATCTACCTGCTTTAGCTAAGAATAGTGATAAATGTGAAGTTGTAGCATTCTGTGACATTATTATTGAACGTGCTGAAGAGGCGTCGAAGAAATATGGAACTAAGGATGCGAAAGTCTATGAAGACTACAATGAATTATTAAAAGACAAAACAATTGATATTGTTCATATTCTAACTCCGAATGTATCTCATTCACCAATTGCGGTCGCATCTTTCAAAGCGAACAAGCATGTTATGTGTGAAAAACCTATGGCACATAATACAGAATCAGCAAAGCTAATGATTGAAGCTTGGAAGAAAACTGATCGTAAGTTTACCATTGGATATCAAAATAGATTTAGGAATGATGTTCAATCATTGTATAAAGCATGTGACAAAGGTGAGTTAGGTGATATTTATTACGCAAAAGCACATGCAGTACGACGTCGTGCAGTACCTACATGGGGTGTATTTCCAAACAAAGCTCTACAAGGAGGTGGACCACTTATCGATATTGGAACCCATGCTCTTGATATGACACTATGGACAATGAATAACTATGAACCTGTTTCAGTGCTAGGAACAGTAAACTATAAAATGGCTGATCAATTTGAAGGGAATCTTTTTGGGCCTTGGGATCCAGAGACATTTGAAGTAGAAGATTCTGCTATGGGATTTATTAAGTTTAAAAATGGTGCATCTGTATATCTTGAAGCCTCATGGGCAATTAATCTTATTGACTCAAGAGAAGCTGCAACAACTTTATGTGGTACACTCGCCGGCGCAGAAATTAAAGCTGGAATGAGTTATTCTGGTAATGAACTCATTTTCAATCGTGCACATAATGGACTATTAACGGAAGAAAGAAATTCTCAAGGTGGTGCTATTGCTTACTTTGAAGGTAATAGTAAAGATCCTGGAGTCATTGAATGTGAACAATGGTTAGACGCGATTATTAATAATCATGATCCACTTGTAAAACCTGAACAAGCATTCGTTGTGACTCAAATTCTTGATGCGATTTATCAATCCGCAAGAGAACAAAAAGAAATCAGATTCTAGGAGAAAAAGGATGAAACTCGGAATATTAAGCGCGATTTTTCCTGACTTAAGCTTTGAACAAGTCATTGATACTGCGGCATCTATGAATTTAAAATCAGTAGAACTTGCATGTTGGCCAAGTTTTGGGGATAAACGTCGATATGCAGGAGTGACGCATTTAGATCCTGATAAATTATTCCCTAAACAAGTAGAAGAAATAAAATCCTATTGTAAGTTAAAGAATGTGGAGATTAGTTCATTAGGTTACTATTCTAATCCACTTTCTTCAGATTTAACTCTCAGTGATATATCGATTCGACATATTTACAAATTGATTGATGCTTCTGTAGACTTAGGGGTTAATATGGTCACAACATTCATTGGCAGAGACCAAAACCTATCCGTAGAAAAGAATTTAGAGAAGTTTGTATCAGTATGGACACCAATTATTCAATACGCAGAATTAAGAAAAGTTAAAATAGCGATTGAAAATTGCCCAATGTTATTTACGAATGATGAATGGCCTGGAGGTAAAAATTTAGCCTTTAGTCCTGTTATATTTAGAAAAATATTTACAATGATTAAGAGTGATTATTTTGGATTAAATTTTGATCCATCGCATTTTGTGTGGCAACAAATGGATTATTTGGATGTACTTTCTGAATTCAAGGATAAACTATTTCACATTCATGTAAAGGATACGAAAATATTAAAGGATAAACTTAAAGAAGTAGGTATTCTTGCGACTCCACTCGAGTATATGACTCCAAAGATTCCTGGTTTAGGGGATATTGATTGGAAAGCATTCTTTGATAAATTACGTTCTGTTGGATATGAAGGGCATTGTGTTCTTGAAATTGAAGATCGAGACTTTGAAGGTAGTTATCAAGATATACTAAAATCAATAGAACTTAGTATTGATCATGTTCAAAAACATGTGTATTAGAAAGGGTTCTATGAAAAAATATAATTTAGTCATTATTGGATTTGGTGGAATGGGTTCTCAACACTATCAATTATTAAAAGATCATAATCTTATTGAAGTAACTGGTGTTTGTGATATTAACCTTGATCGATGTAATGAAGCAAAAGCTTTTGGTTTAAGTATCTATGAATCATATGAATCTGTATTGAGTGATACGACAGTTGATGCGATTCTAATTGCGACTCCCAATCATATCCATAAGGAAATAGCGATTGCGGCATTAAATCACAAGAAACATGTGATTTGTGAAAAACCAGTTACACTTAATACTAAAGAATTAGAAGAGATCTTAGATGTTCAAAAGAGAACAGGTTACGTGTTTATGGTTCATCAAAATAGAAGGTGGGATGAAGACTTCCTAACTATTAAAAAAATATATGATACGAAACAACTTGGTGAATTATATCATGTTGAACAACGCGTTTTTGGTTCACGCGGGATACCTGGTGATTGGCGTAAGTATAAAGAATATGGTGGAGGTATGTTGCTTGACTGGGGAGTTCATATGATTGATCGACTCTTAGTTATGATTCCATACAAAATAAAAACAGTTGATTGTCATTTAAGTTTCTCGTTACAAGAAGAAGTCGATGATGGATATCACCTAAGAGTTACATTTGAAAATGGAAGTACCGCAATTTGTGAAGTAGGAACAACTAATCTCATTTCACTCCCAAAGTGGTATGTGACATTCTCAAAAGGAACTGCAGTCATTGAAGACTGGCATATGAATGGTAAAATAGTTGGTTTAAAAAATGTAGGGAATCACGATGCTAGACCAATTGTGGCTGGTGCGGGATTAACTAAGACGATGGCTCCAAGAATGGATGATTCTACCATTACACTACCTTTAGATAAGGTATATAAAGATCACAAAGAGTTCTATTCAAACTTTATTGATGTTATCGAAAATAAAGCTGAGCCAGTTGTAAAGAATCATGAAGTTCTTCGTGTAATGAAACTAATTGATGTCGCATTTCTATCAGATAAACTTAATCAAAGAATTGAATTCGAAAAGTAGTGTGTAAAAAAGGATTTCTAAGAAATCCTTTTTTATAGAAATAATAATAAACTTATAGCCATCACAATCATCCCAGACACAAGTCCATAGATTGATATATGATGTTCACCATATTCGCGAGCAGAAGGTAACAGTTCATCTAAACTAATATAAACCATAATACCTGCGACTGACGCAAAGATAATACCAAATATCGTATCATTCATAATGGGTAATAAAACAAGATAACCAATTAAAGCGCCAATCGGTTCAGATAATCCTGATAAGAAAGAAAGTTTAAATGCCTTCATCTTACTACCTGTCGCATAGAATATTGGGACTGATACCGCAATTCCTTCAGGAATATTGTGAATCGCAATCGCAATCGCAATAGGAATTCCTAAACTAGGATCACTAAGTGCAGCAGTAAAAGTTGCTAAACCTTCTGGGAAGTTATGAATCGCAATCGCTAATGCGGTAAATGTACCCATACGCATTAATTTCTTTTTATGTTCTTCACTTTGTCCATCCATTTCTTCTACTGTATGAATTTCATGTGGATTCTCTGCATCTGGTACAAAGTGATCAATTAAGGCGATGAATCCAATGCCCAAGAAGAAGGATATTGCAGTTACCCATGAACCTAGCCTTAATCCTAATTCCGCAACTAATGCATCATTTGCCTTAGGAAAAATCTCAATCATTGAGACATAAATCATGACTCCAGCAGAAAACCCCAAAGCATAGGATAAGAATTTGGTATTTGTTTTATTTGTAAAGAAAGCTAATGCACTACCTATACCAGTAGAAAGACCCGCAAAAAGCGTAAGTCCAAACGCAAATAATATTGTATTTAATTCCATAGATTAATCTCTTTCTAAAATACTTGATTATTCACATTATAAATAAAAAGATGCCTATTTGTGAAGTTGTAAAGCATTTGTAGACATTTAAGAAAAAAGAGGAAACCCTTGTTCAGCTAAGAACTGTGCAGGGGTTTT
>OGCL01000339.1_pt1 | contig 52741 bp, 69 predicted proteins | sample 1570041 | NCBI WGS metagenome assembly OGCL01 (sample SAMN06266162, study PRJEB24511) | hot springs metagenome | isolation source: Hot spring water | place: South Africa: Limpopo | collected 2015-06-22
CGGCTTACGAATGAATCTAATTGCTGGAGTTTTGAACTGGATGGCGGTCAAAAAGTGATTTTCGCAAGAGGTCTAATGTAGCAAAAGCCTTAATGTCCCCATCGGTTCGCCGCAGAAAGCTAAGGTTATCGTCAACAAAATGTTTATTGTATACCTGAATTTTGTGTGCACATGCACCAAGATTTTGAGGTGTGATTACTGTGCCACAGTCCAAAACCACTTTAAAATCAGGATTATCATAGTTCTCTGGCATTCGCTGGTGCTGAATAGCTTCAAAAATACGAGATAGTGTTGTTTTTCCAGAGTAATTGCGACCATAAATGATATTTAGACGCTTAAATTCTGTTGTTTGACCTTTGTCATCTTTGACACTCTGATCCCACACAAAGTTTTGGTAACTACCAAAATTTGGGATATCAATTTTAGTGAACATTCCTTTGCCCTGTTGAAGTTTTGATGATCTATCCTAACAGGTGGATTAAGAGCGTATCAATATATTTTTTATTTCAAAATTAATTATTTAGTATGTCTTGGTGTAAGATTTTCGCCTGCTATATTGTTGTGCTTTTTGAACGATGTACATCAATTTTTCTGCCAATTTCAAACAATTACAATTTCATATATTGACCTTGAGTTGGCACAACCTGCCAGCCCATTTAAGATTGCTTATCCGTAACGACGGGATCGGTCACGTCAAAATCACGTATCAGCTCCGCCAAACTTACTGCCGACTGACCTGATGCCCGATGCTCAATCACGCGTTGTTCCGCCAGATAAAGATCTTCTAATTCATCCAGATGTCGCGCAATCGCTTCGAGCATATAGTAGGTTTTACTACGGCCTGTCTGCTGAGCCAAACTCGCCAGCCGTGCGGCCATAGGCTCAGGTAAGCGCAAAGAAACAGCGGTCATAGCCTTGCTCCAAATGAATATTGCGCTACAAGTATTGCAGATTGCTGAGTAGATGACAAATCAAGATATGGTCTTATCTTAAATCACCTTTGCAAAATCCCAGCAAAATCAGTTGTTGATTAATGCATCGCATGGCATGCTACAAAAACCTGACAAAAGTCAGTAAATATACTCAGGAAGACTGTAAATGATTGCACTACCAAGGGATTTTACGCCACCGCAGTTGGCTTTTATTCAACAAACCTATCTGATTTTTTTGATGGGTTTAAGCAGTATGTTCGTGTTGGGGTTGTTTTCTTATTTTGTCTTGCCACAGTTTTTGCGCTGGCCGTTGGGCTTGATCGACTCCTTGCTGTGGATCGCTTGTGGTTGGTTTGGGCTACGTCAGCCGATTAAGCTGGTTTTTCCGGTTTTTATTGTGATTACAGGGCTGTTTTTTGGCCAGTTAGCCCGCGCCAATGCTGGACTTTTTATGACCTCCGCCGTGCTGACGATACTGGTGTTTGCCGCCGTGACCGCCTATGTGTTTTCTTCAGATCGGGACTTTAGCTTTTTGCGCAGTAAGCTGTCGTATGGCTTTTGGTTCTTGATTGCTGGTAGCCTGCTACTATTATTTGTCAATGTCAGCTTTTTTAGTCTGCTGCTCGGCATCGTCGGCACGGCAGTTTTTATCGGTTGGTTATTGTATGACACCAGTCAGATTTTGAGCCGTATGGATGGTGACTATCCACCCGCGTCGGGCGCATTTGATTTGATCATGGATATTGTTGGTTTGCGCAGTTGGATCGAGAGTTTGGTGCGCCATTTCAACTAAAACCTGTTTGAGTGTATTGCGGTAAAAGCAGGGTGGTGATGTCAGCTTCTGCCAAAATCGCCAACCCTGCCCAGTCTTTTATTGGATTAACTGCCGCAAAAACGCCAATTGATACCCCAAATTTTCACGCAAGCATGGCTCAAAATACGGCTCGAAATGATCAGCATTGAGGGTCTTGTATTGCAAATACGGATTTTGCCAGCGATCAATTTTGGCAGCATCAAATGGCGCAACACTGTCACGTGTACCACCAATCAACAGGCTAGGGACTTTGATCTGTTGGAGCTTCTTAAACGGACGATACAGACCAATATTTAAAATCGAACGTGCCGTCACTCGATTGTCGTAGCGATCAGTATTGACCACACCGGCTTGCTGCATCCCCCGCATCAACACACTGTAAGCATCGTCGCGGTTCATGGTGGCAAACTCGCCTTCAGGCGCAACCACCGGAATATAGGTTGGTGTCGTAAAAGGGATCAGATCTTTAAATGCACTTGAAAAAAGTTTAGGCATTTGCATCAGCGGCGTTGCCAGTAGCGCATCACGACCATCTAACATCGGCACCTGCGCAATCAGCCCAAGTAATGACGGATGCTCTGCCGCCAATTCCACCGCATGCCCACCGCCAAACGAGGTTCCCCATAGCACAATCTTGCGTGGATCGACTTGAATCTGCGACTTCAAATGAGATAGCGCAGCATCAGCATCACGTACCCGTTGCCATGGATTGATTTGATTCCGTGGTAAGCCTTGGCTATCGCCCCAAGTGGCATAATCAAAGGTCATCACCGCAAATCCAGCCTCCAAAAAAGCCTGATAAAACGGCGTGGTCAGCGCGTCTTGAATCCCGCCCCAACCGTGCATCATCAAAATGGCGGGCAAGTTACGCGCTTCAGGATCGGTCACATACAGATTGGCGGCGCATTGCACCCCGCTTGAGATAAATTGCGAGGGAATACGGGCAGCAGACGACAAAAACATAAACCAGCCTCAGTAACGATAGGGAATACGCCATCATCTTGAATGACATTCAAGATGATAGTGCAGCTTTATATGCGCTGCAAGCATGATTTTTTAAGGTTTTGAAAAAATTAAGCTTATTGTAATAAAAACAAGCTTTGGCAGATCGCACGTTTTTGTGTGGTGCTGAGTGGGTGTACCAACATGCCCTCGATGGAGAATGTCCAAATCCACATCAAACTTTCTATTTTTTCAGGCGCAATACCAAGATTCTGCATTTCGAGCCGTGTCAGTGCGTCGGTCATTTGGTGAAAGCGTTGATGCCACGCCTCAATCTCGGCAGAAACTGCGGCACGCGTATGCACCACGCTGACCAGCTTGCCAGTCGCTTCAAATTGTTCTACCACCCACAGTAATCGCTCGACGGGATGTTCAAAAGTCCGCGTCAGATAATCCTGCATGCGCAGCGTCAGTTCGGCATTGAGTACCGCGACCAGCACTTCATCTTTGTCTTTAAAATACCAATAAATGGTATTGGGGGCGATGCCTGCCGCCTGTGCCAATCTGCTCATCGAGGTTGCTTCATAGCCATCTTGTAGAAACAATTGACGTGCGGCGTCGATGATCTCGCGGCATTTTTCGGTGCGATCTTGTAGGCGTTTATTGCGCGGCATCAAACAAGCTCAGTGGGGCATAGGTCTTATTATAAACTGAAATCGACTGGTAGATCGTATACATGCGGTCTGGTTAATGCGCAGACCGCGCGCTGATAGCAACTGAACAATTAGGCACGACCGGACGGCACAATCTCACCGTCGGCAGTCTTGGTGACCCGAATCACCTTGGTTTTTTCGGATGACTGCTGGGCAGCCTCAGTCAGTTCCGCTGCGGTTACTCCAAACACGCCTTTCACTAACTCATTCGCGGGCAATGCTGCCACATCAGCATTCAGCGATGCTGAACTGACGGGCATGGGTTGTAACTCTTCTGGATCAACCAGACGTTCAAGCCCATATTGCTGCTCATATGCTGCCCGAAATACCTGCTGCGCCACCGCCGCCACCGAGTTGATCATCTGCGTGTTATAGGTTGCACCCGTCACTGCACCGATTACCGGTAAAAGCCGTGTCACGAAGCCTACGCGTGTGCTCAGCTTGGTCAACAATGGCTTAGCCACCCGTTCGGTCAGTGGATTGTTGCCGAGTGATTTGAGCAGTTTTGGCAGTACGCCAATCAGGCCGCCTTGACTGGCTGCAACCGCATTCAGGCTGGCAACACCGGCCATGACAGTTTGTTTTTGGCCGACACTGCTATAATCGATGCTGGCCAAAATCGCATAGATCTGCTGTAGGCCATCTTCGCCCGACAGATCCTGCCCATAGCATTCGGCAGTCTGATAAATCGTGCGTAGCGCAATCACCAGTGACAGTGGCAGGTCCAGCAACATGCCAGCCAAACTAAATAGCCCCGTCGCACCGCCTTCAGCCGCCGCTAATAACCGATTGCGATCAGCGATTAAATCGGCCAACTCATCTGCGCGTGCCAGTGTGCGTGGTGTTGCGGTATCTCCATGTAACAAAGGTAGATCACTGTCGCTCAGGTACTGCGCCAATTGCGCCAGACGATCCAGCGAAAACTCGGTCACACCGTCTTTCAAGCGATCCGGTAGCACACTACCGCCAAAGCGTTGTAGCGTTTTGCCGCCTTTCAGCGAGCCGAGTCCAAACATCGCCGGTAACTGCTGGCGAATGGTTTGAATCGAGCGATGGGCGTTATGCGCGGCAATGCCTTGCTGAATTGTGGTTTTTTTGGTGGCGTCAAAGTTGCTGAGATCGCCCAGTTTACCGCCTGCTTGATCAGCCCAATGTCTGGCCTGTTGGCTGGCACGGTGCAGTAGGGCTTTGGCCTGTTCAGGTGATTTTGGCAAAACTTTCGGCAATAATTGACGCATGGAAACCTCGATTTCAATCTTTTGTATGAGGTTGCATCATGTCGAGCTGTTGCTGCGCAAACAAGTTGTGCTGCGTGCTAAAAACTTAGTGGTTACGCAACCAATCGTTGTGCTTTGGTGCGTGTGCGTGAGCGTGCTGTTGTTATACATCAGCGATAATCGAATGCTGTTTAATGTGGAGAGTTATGCTGTGCTAATCATCTATGGGATTAAGAACTGTTCGACCATGAAAAAAGCCTTTGATTATCTCGATCAGGCCGGTGTGGTGTATCAGTTTTTTGATTATAAAAAACAAATACCTACTGCTGAATTATTGCAGTCATGGACGGATCAGCTTGGGCTAGAGGTGGTGATCAACACGCGTGGTACAACATGGCGTAAGCTGACCGACGAGCAAAAAAATCAGGCCGAAAGCATCGATACGGCGATTACCCTGCTACAAGCCCAGCCCAGCATGATTAAACGCCCGATCATCACCGATGCGGCGGGTACAGTGGTGCTGGTAGGCTTTGATGAGACGACTTATCAGGCAGCACTGATAAAAACATAAAAAAAATCCAGCCCGAAGGCTGGAGGGGAGAGTAACCGTTTATTTGGTGATAGGATTAGGCATGACTGCTTTTTTAGGTGTGACCGTTTCTTTAGGCGTGGCCTTAGGCATAGTCACGTTTGTCAGCATTCGGCATCAGTATCCACAAGATGATATAGATCAGAATGCCGGGCACTGCTGCACTAAATACCGAGACCAGCACGAACACCAAGCGCAAAATGGTTGGATTCCAGCCGTAGTATTCTGCAACACCACCCATGACACCGGCCAGCATGCGATGTTGATGTGAGCGTTGTAGGGCAGCCATGAGCGTTACTCCATAAATTAAGCAAACAGTTTTGCAGCGATCAGACACGATGATTGCATACAATGAATATCCCATTTTTTGGCAAGCATAACGATAGTGATTCAGTATGGGCTGTGTGAGGATAGGTTAATACGATAAAAAAATATGGAGGCCGAAGCCTCCATACCAGATCACACGACCCACTAGGCAAGATTAGCCAAATGCGAAGTGATCAATTTCCATTTGCATCAGCGAACGGGATGGATTGATCATCGCTTCAGCGTGACCGCTGGCGCGTGGTAACAGACGATCAAAATAAAACTCTGCGGTTTGCACTTTAGCAGTGTAGAAGTCCGCGCTGTCGTTACCACCTTTTTCGAGTTTTTCAAACGATACGGCTGCCATTTGCGCCCAGAAGAACGCCATCATGGCGTAGCCTGAGTACATCAAATAGTCGTTACAGGCCGCCGAAACCACATCGCGATCTTTACGCGCAGATAACATCAGGCGCAGGGTCAGTGTGTTCCACTGGGCGCAGATTTTGGTCAGATCCCAGATGTAACGGCGCATTTGCTTGTTACGAGCGTGCTTGCCACAGAACTTCAGGATTTCTGCGGTGTATTCACGCACCACTTTGCCTTTTGAACTGAGCAGGACTTTACGACCCAGCAAGTCGAGTGCTTGGATACCCGTGGTGCCTTCGTACAAGGTCGAGATACGCGCATCACGCACGATCTGTTCCATGCCCCACTCTTTGATATAGCCGTGACCGCCGTACACTTGCATGCCGTTGTTGGCCGCTTCTAAGCCCAGTTCGGTCAGGAAGCCTTTCAAAATTGGCGTATAGAAGCCCAGCTTGTCGTCCCAATACGCTTCGGTTGCTTCGTCACCTTTCAGGATCGCATCGGTCATCTTGTCTGCCAGTTGTGAGGCAAAATAGATCATGGCGCGACCGCCCTCGGCGATGGCTTTTTGGGTCAGCAGCATGCGACGTACATCGGCGTGATGAATGATCGAGTCGGCGACTTTATCTGGGTTTTTCTTGCCAGACAGTGCACGCATCGACATGCGGTCTTTGGCATACGGCAGAGAGCCTTGATAGGACAATTCAGCGTGTGCTACGCCTTGAATCGCCGTACCAATCCGTGCGGTGTTCATAAAGGTGAACATGCATTCCAGACCTTTGTTGTCTGGACCGATTTGGTAAGCCGTTGCACCATCGAAATTGAGTACAGCGGTGGCAGAGGCTTTGATGCCCATTTTGTGTTCGAGTGAGCCACAGACCACAGGGTTACGCTCGCCCAAAGACCCATCAGCGTTGATCAGGAACTTTGGTACGATGAATAGGGTAATACCGCGTGTGCCTGCTGGTGCATCTGGCAGACGTGCCAACACGATGTGAATAATGTTGTCGGTCAGATCATGCTCACCTGAAGAGATGAAAATCTTGGTGCCGTACATTTTGAATGTACCGTCGGCTTGTGGCTCGACGCGGGTTTTGACCTGACCCAAGTCAGTACCACATTGTGGCTCAGTCAAACACATGGTGCCTGCCCAAGTACCGGCGACCAGTTGAGGCATGTAGGTGGCTTTTTGCTCATCTGTGCCGTATTTGAGGATGGTGTTCATGCAGCCCACGCTCAAACCAGGATACATGGTGAATGCCCAGTTGGCAGTCGCCATCATTTCGGATTTGATCAGGTTCAGCGACATCGGCATGTTTTGGCCGCCAAATTCTTCTGGATAAGACAAACCTTGCATGCCGAGTGCAACGTAGTTGTCATAGGCAGCTTTGTAGCCGCTTGGGGTGCTGACGCTGCCATCGCTATGACGGGTACAACCTTCTTCGTCGCCAGACTGATACAGCGGTGACAGTTCATTGGCACAAAAATCGGCCATCGTGTCTAAAATCATGTCCACCGTTTCACTGTCAGCGGTTTCACCATTCGACAGGGTGCTGTAGTGGCTTTTGAAGTCAAACACTTCATTCATCAAAAAGCGTGTGTCGCGCAGGGGGGCTTTATATGCTGGCATGTCACAGATCTCAACGAAAAGCAAAAAAAGAAGAGTCGCTCTAACTCATGATCGCACTATGCGCGCTTTGTATTGCGTTAGCATTGGTAGCAATTGAAAAAAAGTCGTCAATCTAGCAAATGAACAAAAAGTCTATTTGTTCATGGAGGTGTGATATGTTTTATGTCGGCTTGGCTGACGCGTTGAACGGTAAGGATATGGCATGAAACACCCTCTTGATGCATCGTCGGCGCGCACTGCCGTGTACCTACTGCCGGATAATGCCAAAGGCTACACGCAATTGATGCTGGAGTTATATGATTTTTTAATCCTGCGGCTGTCCTCGACGCTGGTCTGGCGTTGTTCGACGGCACATTTGGTGCTGGTTTATAGCCATTATTTGTCGCGGCGGCATTTAGAAGCAGGTGTGGGTACGGGCTATTTATTACAGCATGGTGCATTTCCGAGTCATGCTGTCGATCTGCTGTTGCTCGATTGCAATCCTAGGGTGCTACGGCATGCGTTGCGCCGCTTGATGCGTTACCAGCCGAAAGCCGTGGTGCTCGATTTGATGCAATCTGAATGGCCGGATCTGCCCAAGCAGCAGTCGATTGGGTTGAACTATGTCTGGCATGGTTTACAAGGTACGCCAGAACAGCGTGGTGCTGTGTTTGGCCGCTTAGCGCAGTTGTTGACTACCGATGGGGTGTTGTTTGGTGCGACAGTGCGTGGAATTCATCCGCAGATGTCACGACTGGCGCGGGCGGCGAGTCAGCGTTGGCTGGAGGGTGGTTTATTTAATAACCAAGATGACACACCAGAGCTGCTGCAAGCGTACTTACAGGACTACTTTGCGGATGTTGAGGTATGGCTGCGTGGTGAAGTGATCTTGTTTGTTGCCAAACAGCCAAAACACACGCCACCACACCCCGCATTGGCATAAAGCAGTCTGGGCTTATTTTTCGGACTGCGGCGGCAGATCGGGTTGTAATCTGCCTTTGGCCAAGTGTTCTGGCAGGACACTAAACTGCGCACTGTTGAGGTCATCGCTCGGTGCGATATGATGCACGGTGATTTGTGGTAGAGGAATATGAATGCCGTGCCGCTTAAAGCCGTCTTTAATCACCTCGTGCATCTCGTCGCGCACTTGTAAAAAATGATCGCTCTGTGTCCAGACTCCGAACAACAGTTCAATATTCGAATCACGAAACCGCTGGATCAAAATGTCTGGCTTCGGCTCATTGAGCACCAAAGCATATTCTGCCGCCAACTCCAGCAGTGCTTTGCGCACCCGATCAATATCCTCACCATAGGCGACTGCAATGGTGATCGGTACACGGCGTATCTTAAAGCGAGTTAGGTTTTGTACCGGCGATTTAATCAGTTGCTCGTTGGGCATGCGGATGTAGATATTGTCTAAAGTGCGCAGCTTCACAGACAACAGGTCAATCGACAGCACCACGCCTTCAATCGTATCGACCCGAATATAATCGCCGATTTCAAATGGCCCTTCGCCGATTAAAAACAGCCCCGAAATCAAGTTGGACGCAGAGGTTTGTGAGGCAAACCCAATCGCCACCGTGAGAATCCCCGCCGCCCCGAGAAAAATCCCCAGATTAAAACCAGCCTCGCGCAAACCCGAAAAGAAAAATAAAATAAAAATCAGATAAAACACCCCACGTCCCCAAATCAGACGTTGGTGACTGTTAAAACGGCGTCCCATGGTTTTGAGGATGGTATGACGGGCGAGTTTGGCAATTAAAAACCCCAGTCCGATGAGGATCACTCCTGACAGGATGTCGGCCATACGGGAGCTGGTCAAAAACGCCGAGATCGGTTTGAGCAGTTGATTCAGCTCATTTAAAAAATCAAATTTCACGATACATTTCCCGACGCTGAAACACACAAATGATCACAATCGACTGGTCTACGCTGCTTAAAAAAAGCTATCGAACATCCGAAAAAAACTGCCTTCGCTGTTGCGTGGTGGATTGATAAAGCGCACCCGTCCGGCCGGTTGCGGCGTATTCTGATGTATGCGCACTTTCGGCGGTCTGGTGTGTGATTCTTGCACGACTTCGATTTCAGATGTCCACAGTTGACCGCTTTCCAGACTTTGAAATAACGGCAAGGCATCGACGGGCAAATTCATGCGGTCAAGCTGTAACTGACGGCTGCTGCGATTACGAAAATGAATCGGTGTGACGGCCCATAGGCCACTGACTGGCAAGTGTGCCAACTGAGTACGTCCGAACACGGGTGTGGCGTAGCAGATTTCGCCTTTTAAGGTATCAGGGCCAAACCACGTGTCGTTGGGTCGGATGATCGGCATGTCAAACAGCGGATCGGCTTTGCGTTCAGTGAGCGCGGTGAGCCAAAGTGGTGTACTGACATACAGCTGGCCTTGTTGTCCGGCGGGAATAAAAATCGGATTGATCGGTTTGACCACCATCGAGCGGTCAGCCAGTCGTGGCAGCAAGATCAACCTTGCTTGGGTTTCAGCAAACAAGTAACGCTCTAATTTGACCGGTTGCGGCAATGCTTCCTCTGTCTCAATGCTGCGCCACGACAAGTCGTATTCACCGAGTCGTTTGGGTTGATGGTATTCCAGCCGCCATTCGTACAGGTCACGAGTAATAGTCAGCCACAGTGAGCCAAGCTGCCAACTACGGCTTTGGCCGAGTGCAAACGACTGTTCGCCCCACCATTGCAGATCGGAGATGGTGCTGAACTCGGTAAGTGGGGCAACAGGCATGAGATCGGCTCTACAGCGCAACAGACCCTAGCTATCATGCCCGATCTGCGGGCGAGTTTCAGCAATCGCTTTGTGACTGCTGACTTCACCGATGCGCATGCTTTGCAGTACACTCGGGGCTAATCATGTCAACCACAGATGGATCGTATTGTGCAACTGATGCAGCAAACCCAGCTTCCGTATAGTTTTGCCAAGCGACATGGCGTGATGCTGCAATTTGATGGCGAGCAGGCGATTATTTTATTGCGCGCCGATGCCAGCTTACCAGCCTTGACGGAAGCACGGCGGTTGTTGGGCGAGCCTGCGCAGTACCAGACCATCAGTGACGAGGAGTTTAACCGCTTGCTGTCGGGTGCGTACGCTGGGGATACCGGTGAGTCCCAGCAAGTCGCGGCAGGCTTGGAAGATCATCCGGATCTGCTCAGTCTGGCCGACCAAGTGCCGGAAGCCGAAGATCTGATGGATCAAGAGGACGATGCGCCGATTATCCGCCTGATCAATGCCTTGCTGTCCGAAGCGATTCGCCTCGGTGCATCGGATATTCATATCGAAACCTTTGAGCGGCGCTTGTCGGTGCGGCTGCGCGTGGATGGTCAGTTGCGCGAGATTGTGCAGCCACGGCGGGAGCTTGCACCGCTGTTGATTTCGCGGATTAAAGTCATGGCGCGGCTGGATATTGCCGAAAAACGTATTCCGCAAGATGGCCGGATCTCGCTGCGGCTGGCCGGTCGTGAGGTCGATGTACGCGTTTCAACCTTGCCCTCTAATCACGGCGAGCGGGTGGTGATGCGCTTATTGGACAAACAAGCCGGTCGGCTGAACATGTCGCATCTGGGCTTGATGCCAGAGGATTACACGCGGCTGACCGCGCTGATTCATCGGCCACACGGGATTATTTTGGTCACGGGACCAACCGGCTCAGGTAAAACCACTACGCTATACGCGGCACTGACTGACCTTAATGACAACACCCGCAATATCCTGACCGCTGAAGATCCGATTGAATACCAGTTAGAGGGCATCGGTCAGACCCAAGTCAACCCGAAAGTCGAGATGACTTTTGCGCGTAGCTTGCGGGCGATGCTGCGGCAAGATCCAGACGTGGTGATGGTCGGTGAGATTCGCGATCTGGAAACTGCTGAAATTGCGGTGCAAGCGTCGCTGACCGGACATTTGGTGCTGTCCACACTGCACACCAATACCGCCGTCGGTGCGGTGACCCGCCTAAAAGATATGGGGATTGAGCCGTTTTTGTTGTCGTCGTCGCTGATCGGCGTGGTGGCACAGCGGCTGGTGCGCACCTTGTGCCGGCACTGCCATACGTGGCGCGAGGCCGATGACTATGAGCAAAAACTTTTTAAGCAACTGCCAACCCCGTCGCCGTTACGGCTGCCCGTACCGCAAGGCTGTGAGCAGTGTAATCAGCAAGGCTACAGTGGCCGTACCGCGATCTATGAAGTCGTGCCGGTCGATGATGCGATGCGGCGGCTGATTCATGGGGAAGCCGCCGAGCAGGAGCTTGAGCAGTTGGCACGTACCCTGACCCCTTCGATTCGGCAGGATGGCTTGCTCAAAGTGCTGGCGGGTAAAACCAGCTTGGAAGAGGTGTTACGCGCCACACGCGAGGAGTAGCAGTGACGCGCAGTACAGTTAACAATAAAGCGAACGAATGTCCCCCAAATTGGTCTGTTTTTTGCTGTATGTACATGACCTAAATCGCCAGCAGATCTGTTGTATCTGGTACTGGAGGTTATTTTAGGGGCTTTTTTGATATACAGATACGCTTTTGTACTGCCATGCACGCGTCACCGTATGTGCTGATACGGTGTGCAAGGGCGTATGACGTTTAACGAACCTCGAGGAGAGGACTAATGTTAAAACTTAATCTCACTGCCACGGCTATTTTGTTGGGTGGGTTGTTGGGGAGTATGGTTGTCTCGGCTGAAGCAGTTGACGCGCCCGAGACGGAAGTTGTTGCTGAAGCAGCGGTCGAGGCACCTGCCGAAGTCACCACGACCGAAGCAGCCGCACCAGCTGAGGCAGTGGTCTCAACAGAAGACGCAGCAGCAGCCGAGGTTGATGCTGTGCCAAAGTCTGCCGAGGCAGAGTAAGCTGCATTTTGACTGAAGCAGTACATTCGACTGGCTAAACCAGCCGAATGTGGTTCGTGAAAGAACGGATCTTTACTCGTCCTTTAAACTACACTCATAGTGAGTGGGTTCAAACTTACAGCGTACCCGCTTGAGCAGTTGCATCATGCGCGGATCGTAATGGCCTTCTTTGGTCATCGCGATACGCGCTTCACGCATCATCTTGATGTAGCCTTGCCGGTCGGTTTCGGGAATGTCCATCCAGTATTTGACTGGAATTTCGGTTTCGGTTTCATAAATAAACTGATAAGCCGGTGCAAGCTGCATCGATGTCACTTCACGAATAATTTGCCCCAGTCCCGCCGGAAATTTATTGCGGTGCATCAGTAGCGTGCCCGTGACTTGCATGATCGGGAAGCGAATAATCGCGCCTTTGACCTCGCCATTCGCTGCTGTCATGCCTTTATATAATTCAAACGGATTAAACAACAGCGCGGGTGCGGCCATGATATCGACTTCGCCGTTATTAAATTTGCCACCGACCGAGGTAAAATCGACACTGACCGGTTGCGCCCCGACCCGTTGCACCAATTGTGCCTGTGATTTATCAAAATCAAATACCGCGACTTTGCGACCTGCTGCCTTGGCCAGCGTATTGATTTTGCGGTCACCGACCATGATGTATGCCGCACCAAGAGGCACAATGCCAATCACTTCGTAGTTTTGATTGGTCATTAGGCTGTCGAACTGGGGTTGTGCCAGAGCACTAATCGCTTCCGACAGTTGTCGATAAGACAAGATCGCGCCGATGGCATCTAGACTGCCGACAAAGCTGTTAAATTGCCGCGCTCGAATATTGCTCATGCCTGCGCCATCACATTTTTTGGCTTTAAAGTCTTCGGCGAGTACTCGCTCATCCGTGTAAACCCGTAGCCTGACATCGGTGCTGGCCGAGCGTTTGAGTTTGGGGTAGCCGATTTGGATTTTGTAGTTGAGCGGATTAATCACATCGACCTTGAGATCAATGCCGATGTCTTTGGCCATTTGGGTGTATTTGGGAATTTCGGACATATAAGAAACGGCTTGCTGAAAATTTTTACCACGCGCACCGTCTGGTGAGTAGACACACAGGGTGACCGCTGCAGGAATTTGTTGCCATGTACTTGGGTTATCCATCAGGGCACGAATGCGCGAAATGACGGATTGATTTAAGACGGGGGTGGCCGCTGGTGTTGGCGCAGGGCTTGCTTGTGTCTGCACAGTGAACAGTGAAAGGCTCAGGATTGAACAGCCGAGTAATGCGAGGCGTGCAGTGCGTGCAGGCTGAGTCGTCGTGTGGTTCATGCGACATCCTTGTTCTATTGACTTGACAGCTTTCAGCCTAAGAGTCTCACCGGTGCGGGTCAAGTGCAGCAGCCTTGCGGTTTTTAGGGCATTTCGGCCAATGGTTGTGTGGTGTAGGGGATGGTGTATCGTCAAGAGGACAAGTTTATGCGCCTCAAGGCGTGGATTCGAGTTATTGCGCTACTTCACTTCTCTTGGTAAAGCGTCGATAATCGAAATCCACTTGGGTCTGCCAGTTGAGCCGTATACGGATGCCTGCTTATCAGTTTATTGCGGTTGATGCTGCCGGAAAACAACACAAAGGCGTGCTTGAGGGTGATTCGGCGCGGCAGATTCGACAACAGTTGCGCGATAAGACATGGATGCCGATTGCAGTTGAGCCTGTTGAAGAAAGCAAGACCTCCGAAACCGGTAAGCGTTGGTTTCAGGCCGGTTTAAGTGCCTATGATTTGGCCTTGATGACCCGTCAGCTTGCGGTGTTGATTGCGGCGGCGATTCCGCTCGAAGAGGTGCTGCGTGCGGTCGCCAAACAAACTGAAAAACGCCACGTGCAAAGCCTACTGCTGTCGGTGCGCAGTAAAGTGATGGAAGGGCATAGCTTTGCACAAGCGTTAAAAATGTCGGGCAGCTTTCCGCCCTTGTATATTGCGACGATTGCCGCAGGGGAGCGCTCAGGGCATTTAGATTTAATTTTGAATCAGTTGGCGGATTACACCGAAAACCGCTTTGCCATGCAGAAGAAGATTCAAGGTGCGTTGATTTATCCGATTTTGCTGATGCTGATGTCGTTTGCGATTGTGATGGGCTTGATGACCTTTGTCGTGCCGGATATTGTCAAAGTGTTCGAAAATTCGACCCAAGCCCTGCCATTGTTGACCCGTGTGATGATGGGTGCGAGTGATTTGATCATTGCGACATGGCCGATGATGTTAGGTGGTGCCGTACTGGCGATCTTTTTATTACGGCGTTTTGTGCGGACGGATGCAGGACGTTATGCCTTGGATCGTTGGGTGCTGCGTATGCCGCTGCTGGGCAAACTGAGTCGTGGCATCAATGCGTCACGATTCGCCAGTACACTGTCGATTCTGTCGCAATCGGGTGTGCCGTTGGTCGATGCGTTGCATATTGGTGCGGCGGTTTCGAACAACTGGCTGATTCGCGATGCGATCTTGCTGGCGGCCGAAAAAGTCACTGAGGGCGGCAATCTGTCGACCCAGTTGGAGCGTTCGGGCTATTTTCCGCCGATGATGGTGCAGATGATTCGTAGTGGCGAGTCATCGGGTGAGTTGGAGTCGATGCTATCGCGTGCGGCGAGTATGCAAGACCGCGAGGTGACCACGTTGATTGGCACGTTGTTGGCGTTACTTGAGCCGTTGATGCTGGTGTTTATGGCAGGGATTGTGTTGGTGATCGTGATGGCGGTGATGTTGCCAATCGTCAACATGAATAATCTAGTGGGTTAAGCCGGAACTGTGTTTCACTTGGCCGCAATGAGTTTGGTATAGATTGAAAGGTAAACCATGCGTTCTTTAAGCAGTACAGTACATCGTCAGGCAGGCACTCAGTCTGGTTTTACCCTGATCGAAGTGATGGTGGTGGTGGTGATTTTGGGGATTTTGGCCGCGCTAATCGTGCCGAATGTGATCGGGCAAGGGGATAAGGCTCGCGCCGGTACGACGGTATCAACCTTGTCTACGGTGAGTAATTCACTTGATCTGTATCGTCTCGACAATGGCAAATATCCCAGCACCCAAGAGGGATTAGACGCACTGATCAATAAGCCAGCCAGTGCTTCAAACTGGATGCAAGGCGGTTACATTAAAGGTGGCTTGCCAAAAGATGGCTGGGGTAACGATCTACAGTACATTTCCCCCGGCAGTAATGGTCGTCCTTATGATCTGTATTCGTTTGGTGCAGATGGCAAAGAGGGCGGTAGTGATTTGGATCAGGACTTGTTTGCAAAATAACGGGATCGATCAGTAAAAAGCCGCGGTATCAATGCACTGCGGCTTTTTGTAAACACTAGCCCAGATTGGGCAAATCAAACCAAATCAAGTGTGTATCAGTGTCCGCCTGGATGTCAGCGGTATCGGCCAGTGCAATCGCATCGCCATCGCTCAACACCTGATCATTGATACGGGCATGTCCACTGATCACATGAATATAGCTGACAGTTTTTTCGGGTTGAGCCGTCAGTTGTTGCCCTGCCTCAAGCCAAGCCCCTAGAATCCGTGCATCCTGCCGAATCAATAGCGGCGACTCTGCCAGATTTGGTGAAACCACCAGATGCCATTGGTTTGGTTTGGCTTTCGGATCTAGCTCGATTTGCTGATAGGTCGGTTTGGCGTTTTGCACGTTTGGCAGTAACCAGATCTGGAGCAAATGCACCGGTTGATCGGTCTGATTCATCTCGCTGTGTTGCACGCCTGAACCCGCGCTCATCAGTTGCCATTCACCGGCATTAATATGGCCTTGGTTGCCCATGCTGTCGGTGTGGGTCAGTTGGCCAGACAACACATAGGTCAAGATTTCCATGTTGTCATGGCCATGCCGACCAAAGCCGCGTTGTCCTGCAATCTGATCTTCGTTGATCACCCGCAACGCTGAAATGCCCATAAAGCGGGGGTCGTGCCAACTGCCAAACGAGAAGCTATGCTTGGCATTTAGCCAGCCCATATTGACGTGACCGCGATTATCGCTTTTGTGGACATAGTGGTTGTTATGCTGGCTGCCACTACGCTGATCGCTGTTCATGCCCTTGCCCTCGTGTGGATGACTGATGGCTTTAGATTAAGGCAGCAATAATTAAAGAAAAAGCCATGTTTTGGCATATCACTATTTAGTTTTTATTGATAATTTGTCGGTATGAAAGCGAATTGCTGCACGATACAATCCACTGATGTTCTTATTTCTGAGTGACCCGCACTGATGCTTAAGCCCTTACAGATCCAAGCTGTACCGACCCATATTTTGACTGGTTTTTTAGGGGCGGGTAAAACCACGCTGCTGCGGCATTTACTCATCCAAAAACCAGCGCATGAGGTTTGGGCGGTGTTGGTCAACGAGTTTGGTCAGATTGGTTTGGACGGTGTGTTGTTGGATGCAAATGACCAAGGCATTGCGATTCGTGAGGTGGCGGGTGGCTGTCTGTGTTGTACCAGTCAGTTGCCGATGCAGATTGGGCTGGCGCGGCTATTGGGGCAGGCCAAGCCAGACCGGTTGTTTATTGAGCCGACCGGATTAGGACATCCGAAGCAGTTGATTGAACAGTTGACCGAGTCGCACTGGCAACAAAGCCTAAACATCAAAGCGGTAGTCACGGTGTTGGATGGTACACGCCTGCATGATCTGCGCCTGCGCGAGCATGACAGCTTTATGGCGCAACTGATTGCGGCAGATATTGTGGTGGTGTCGCATCACGCTGATATGCAGGCGGATGACCACGCCGAATTGGCGCAAATCTTGGCGGAATTACCTGCCCCACAGCGTCAGGTGCTGCACACTGATCATGGGCAGATCAGTACAACACAGATCAGTATCATGCAAATTGATCAACCACGGCAGACTAGCCGCGAGGTACGTCGTTCGCTGCTGCACAGCATGGGCGGGCAGCGTTTATCGGCTACCACGACTGGCGATGCGACACCAGCAGAAGTCAGCCTACCGTATCACTACGTTGAGCAAAGTTTAGGACATGCGGTCGGCGGCTGGCGCTTGCCCCAAGAGTGGCAGTTTGATCGCGCTCAACTATTGGATTGGTTGCTCAGCTTGCACCACTGGCAGCGGATTAAAGGCGTATTACGGGTCGAAGATGGCTGGGTCGCCATTAATTTGATTCCTGATCAAATTCAACTGACCAGCCACGCGGGTGGCACAGACAATCGACTGGAGTTAATCACTGTGCCAGATGCGGATTGGCTGTCGATTGAGGCGGGGCTTATGGCGTGCTTGCGTACCAGACAGGATTCCTGAAATTATCTAATTCAAATTCCCCCTCATCCTAACCTTCTCCCCCTTTGGGGAGAAGGAACTCCCTCTCCTTTTCAAGGAGAGGGCTGGGGTGAGGTTTACGCCTAGTCGTAAAACAGGCTGCTGTAACCGGAAGTGATTACTGACCCAAGACTGGTGCAGCGGTCGAGACATCGCGGCTCTCAGTTGCGGTGTTCGGTGCAGTGGTGCCGGTGACTTCAGGGGTAGGCGAGGCATCGCCGTTGGTATTAGCTGCTGGATCAATCGGTGTCGGCTCAGCGGCCACTTGGTCTGGTAGCGGTGCTTCAGCAGGACTCATCGCTGCATCGGCTGTGCCGGTGTTATCGGCAGCAGCATCGACCATTTCTGCGGTTGTCGTGGTGCTGGCTTCTAATGGCTCGGCTGTTTTTTCGGCGGCGGCAGCGGCTTCGGCCAGTAAGGTTTCAACACTAGGCGCGGCTGGACGGAAGTAGCCCCCATAAAAAATCAAGCCAATGATGGACAGCAACATCACGGCAAACAGCGCAACAAACAGCAGCTCTTTACGTGGATTGTTTTCAACGGCGTGATCAGACATGCCCGTTCTCCTCTTAAAGCCTGAAAAACGGCCAGACCGAATCTAACCGTGAAATATGCCGCGCATTCTAGCAGAAAAAATCAGCGTTTTTCGGCTGTTTTGCGTAGGTCTAATAGCGGTGGCGCAAAGACTCGACATTGGTGGGCTGGCTTTTACGCTTAAAATACAAGCCTAGCAGTAATAGCAACGCACTCAAGCCCAAAACCGGCCAATCGCCCCAGCGCATATAGGGTGTTTCGCCTTGCATGGCGGGTAGCTCACCGCGTAATACGGTGGTTTTAAACTGCTCAGTGCGGCTGACGATGTGGCCACGATCATCAATAAAGGCCGTTACACCGGTATTGGTGGCACGAATAAACCAGCGCCCCGTTTCTTTGGCGCGCATTTGCACCATCTGTAAGTGCTGCAAGGGACCATCAGACGTGCCGAACCATGCATCATTAGACAATGTGACCAAAAAATCACTGCCGCGTGCATTTTTGCGAGTGAGGTTCGGATAAGCCACTTCATAGCAAATCGCCGCTGCCAGTGCATGGCCTTTGACTCGCAGCGGTGCTTGATCATCTCGCCCCGCGCTAAAGCTCATGATTTCCATATTGCGTTTTAGGTTAGGCAACACCCAATATAAAGCACCCTCAAACGGAATATACTCACCAAATGGAACCAAACGCTGCTTATGATACAAGCCGTTTGCTTGATCGCCTCGCGCCATAATACTGTTATAAAATGGTGGGTAATCGCGCCTTTGCTGGTCGTACGGGTCAGCAGATTGCCAAGGAATACCAGTGACCCATGCAGTTTTTGCATTTAAAGCATGATGTTCAACCTGATCAATAAACGGCTGTGCGTCAGTCTGAAACATCGGGATCGACGATTCTGGCCATACCACCACATCACGCCCCCACTCACCAGCAGAGAGTTGCGCATAGATTTCAAGCGTCCGTAGGCGATACTCGGTGAGCCACTTCAGATCCTGTGGAATATTGCCTTGTACCAAAGACACCGACAGAGGAGCAGTGGTTTTTGGGGTCGTCCAGCGCACTTGATCTAAGCTGAGTGCTAACACCAACACTGCTAGCATTGGAATCAGCCAAAAACGCCGTCCACGCAACACTTCGACCGCTGCGGCTGCCAACAGCAACGCCGCAAAGCTGACTGCAAACACGCCAGCAACCGGTGCTAGACCATCTAAACCTTTTTCGGTGAAGCCATAGCCGACAAACAGCCATGGAAAACCAGTAAACAGCCAAGTTTTGAGCCACTCAAAAGCAACCCAGACCGGAGCAAAGGTCAGCGGCGTTTCAGGTAGGAAGCGTCGATATGCCCACGCCATTACCCCGTGAAACAGCCCCATCGCCACCCCGACAAAACCAATCATCAGCAGCGCAATCGGGGCAGGCGTGTCACCATAGGTATGAATTGAGGTATACAGCCAAAACGCCCCGACACACCATAAGCCAATCCCGTAGGCTTCACCGATCCAAAATGCTTGCCTTGGCGTGCGCTCATGTAACAGCGCGTACAGGACTGCCGGAGAGAGCAGCGCCATCCACCACCAGCCATAGGGTGCAAAAGCCAGTGGTAATGCCGCACCTGCCAGTAATCCCAAAATAAGCCGATAGCCGAGCGGGAGCTGCGCTAGAGCAGCAGGATTAAAGGATGCTTGTTTCAATGAAAGCCGCTTCATTGGTGTATCACTCGGAGCAAACGCACACTACGCGCATCGGCCTCAAGCACGGTAAACTGCCAGCCACTGATATTGACCGTTTGCCCAACCAAATCATTGACCCGACCCAGTTCGGCCAGCAGTAAACCCCCAATGGTTTCGACCCCATCACCCACAAACTCAGTATCAAAATACTCATTAAAGCTTTCGATCAAGGTTTGTGCTTCGACCAACCAACACCCCTCTTGTTCAGGATCTGGCCGAATCATTGCCAGCTCACTTTCGAGGTCATCATGCTCATCGGCAATCTCACCGACGATTTCTTCGAGTAAGTCTTCGAGTGTGACGACCCCAGCCGTATTGCCGTATTCATCCACCACGACCGCCATATGACTCTTGCTCAGTCGCAATTGGGTCAGAAGGTGGTCAGCGCGGGCGGTTTCGGGGACGAATACCGCAGGCCGCATACAAGCTTTCAGATCAAAATGCTGATCTTTGCTATATAAAAACTGGAGGAGATCTTTGGCGATCAGCACGCCAAGCACGCTTTCTCGGTCAGTGCTGGAGAAAATCGGAAAGCGAGAGTGTGCCGACTCGATCAAGACCGGCATGATTTCAATCAACTCGTCATCGTCGTACATGCCGACCACTGCTGGTCGCGGGGTCATGATTTCGCGGACTTGAATGGCTGGTAGGCTCAGCACACCTTCCAGCATATCCACAGTATCAGGCTCGACAAAACGTCTGGAGTCCTGTACCAAGCCCAGCAGCTCGTCACGGGTTTCGGGCGCATTGGCCAACCACTTGCGTAGACCGCGCATCGACCACGACGAAGCAGGTTCCTCTTTCATCACTCTCACTCTCGTTATCAAAAAATGCTGCAACACGGCAGGCTTACCCTGAATCATAGCCTAGCCAGCCCATGCTGTGCATGAATGTTGCGTATGGATTGCAGGCTTATTGGTGGTTCTGCGTGATTTTTGCTAGGCCAGCCGTGTGACTCTTGCTTAAAATAGCAGGTATCCAAAATGTGTTTTGATGGCAGCACCCCCATGACCGTGAATACCTTACCTGAGTTGCAGCTTGATACGCGTGGCTTAATTTGCCCAGAGCCACTGATGATGTTGCATCAAGCCATCCGACGTGCTGGCGCAGGTCAGCAAATTCGGATTCTGGCCACTGATCCTTCCACCACCCGCGATATTCCCAAGTTTTGCATGCATCTTGGCCATCACTTGCTTGCGCAGCCGAGCGATCAACAGGCCAGCATCCTAGAGTTTGTCGTGCAAAAACGCCATGTCTAAGCAGATGCTATGTGCTGCACGGCTTTTTTGTTTAATCGTTGTTTAATGAGATTTGACTGGCTTTAGTTAGATTGAATTCCGATCTAAAATAAATCCAGACTAAAACTGTATGAATTATTTTTTATTCAAAATCTTGAGCTTTTTGCTATGAATTTATTTTTAGGGTACTGATTTTTAAGGTTAAATTTATGTGTATCGAGATGTGTTAAAAAAGAATTGCTTTTGTGTGAGGATTGGTTCAATTTATATAAACGGATGATGTAACTGCGAAATGAAATCGCAATTTTTGATTGCTGAGGAGGCAAAAAATGAAAGCAGTATTCTGTTTGATCGCGGCAAGTTTGGCTTGTGGGACGGCGTTGGCGGATACGCCGTGGCTGTTTAAAGCGGGGGTGACGCAAGTGCAGCCTGCGAGTAAAAATGGCACATTGAACACGGCATTAGGGCAATTTGATGCCAAGGTCAGTGATGAAGTCGGCGTGACTGGGACGATTGAATATACGTTTGCACCCAACCTGTCGGCTGAGTTGCTGCTGGCGATTCCTTACAAGCATGATGTTGAGCTAAACGGCACAAAGCTGGCATCATTCAGACATTTGCCTCCGACGGTCACACTCAAGTATTCAGGGCCTGAGATGAGCGGTTTTACCCCATATGTCGGTGCAGGTCTTAACTATACCTTTGTTTATGATGAAAAGATCGATGTTGCCGGTCTCTCGTTAAAAGGTAAGGACAGTGCTGGTTTTGCGGCATTGATCGGTGCAAATTACAAGCTGCCGGACAGCCCATTGGGTGCAGCGTTAGATGTGCGCTATATCAACATCGAAAGTGATTTGAGTTTGAACGGTAACGCGATTGGCAAGCTCAAAGTCAATCCTTGGGTCGTAGGCTTAAGCTTGTCATACGACTACTAAGCTGTTGTTAAATGATAAAAAAGACCGCGATTGCGGTCTTTTTTTGCATCACTGCACGTGATTACATGTTTGGATAGTTTGGACCACCGCCACCTTCTGGGGTCACCCAAGTGATGTTTTGCGCAGGGTCTTTGATATCACAGGTTTTGCAATGCACGCAGTTCTGTGAGTTGATCTGGAAGCGCGCGCCTTCGGCATCCGAAATCACTTCATACACACCGGCAGGGCAGTACAGACGTGCTGGCTCTGCATACAGCGGCAGGTTTTTGGCGATTGGCACCGATGCATCACGCAATTTTAAGTGAATCGGCTGATCTTCGGCATGGTTGGTGTTAGAAACAAACACCGAGTTCAGCTTGTCGAAGCTGATTTTGCCGTCTGGTTTTGGATAGGTCGGCTTGTACGAACGCGCCGCCAAATCCAGCATCTTGTGATCTGGCATGGTGTCACGGATGGTCAGTGGCATTTTGCTGCCCATCAGGTTCTGGTCGATCCAGTTGTAACCACCACCCATGACTGTGCCCATCCGGTGCATCGCTGCACCGAAGCTGCGCGAGGCATACAGCTCTTCATACAACCACGAGTTTTTAAACTTGTCAGTGTATTCAGTCACTTCATCATTAGCACGACCGGCTTTGATCGCCTCAAATACGGCTTCTGCACACAGCATGCCGGATTTCATCGCGGTATGGGTGCCTTTGATTTTGGCAAAGTTCAGGAAGCCTGCATCATCGCCGATCAAGCAGCCACCAGCAAAGGTCAGTTTTGGTAGGGCGTTTAGGCCGCCTTTCACCACGGCACGTGCGCCGTAAGACAAACGTTTGCCGCCCTCCAGATATTGCTTGATGATTGGGTGATGCTTCCAGCGTTGCATCTCATCAAACGGCGACATGTACGGGTTTTTATAGGACAGATCGACGATCATGCCCAAGGTGACTTGGTTATTTTCGGCATGGTACAACCACCAGCCGCCGGTTGAGCCGGTTTCGGTCAGTGGCCAGCCTGAACCGTGCAGCACCAGACCTTCTTCGTGCTTGGCGGGGTCGATTTCCCACAGTTCTTTGATGCCGATGCCGTAGTGTTGTGGATCAGCATCTTTATTCAGGTCAAAGCGGCTCATCAAGCGCTTGCCCAAATGACCGCGACAGCCTTCAGCAAACAAGGTGTATTTGGCGTGCAATTCGTAGCCAGCGGTAAAGCTGTGCTTGTGGCTGCCGTCTTTGGCCACGCCCATATCACCGGTCACGATGCCTTTGACTGAACCATCGTCGTGGTACAGGATGTCATCCGCGGCAAAACCAGGGAACACGGTGACTTCGAGTTCTTCGGCTTTGGTGTTGAGCCAGCGCACCACGTTGCCGAGTGACACCACGTAGTTGCCTTCGTTGTGCATCAATTTCGGCACGAGGAAGTCTGGCATCTTGATGCCTTTGGTCGCCGAGGTCAGCATGTAGACACGGTCTTCTTTGGCCGGTACATTCAGCGGCGCCCCCTGTTCTTTCCAATCAGGAAAGAGTTCGTCTAGGGCGCGTGGCTCGATCACGGCGCCGGACAGGATATGCGCACCGACTTCAGAGCCTTTTTCAACCAGACATACCGAAAAATCTGGCATGTTGTTTTCGATGGCCAATTGACGTAGACGAATCGCCGCAGACAGACCCGATGGGCCGCCGCCAACGATGACAACATCAAATTCCATCGCTTCGCGTTCGATGTGTTCCATAAAGGACTCCTCATTTTTAAGGTGGCAACCCGCTGCTACAAAGCACAGACAAGGCGCGGCCAAGGCGTTGCATAATGCTGATACGCGCAAAACGTCGCGTAGTATAGAATCAATGCTGAATTTACGCCAATCGGCTGAACGCTTTAATTTATTTGTCTGACAGGATTGATGCGATGTCACAACACCCGAACGGAACTGCTTTACCGACCGCAGCCCCGAGTCTCTCTGGCGCGACTTTGCCAGATGGACTGGGCAGATTGCTAGCACAAACTGAAGGACAACGCGCTAGAGCCTTGCCACCATTGGAAAAATGGAATCCTGCGTATTGTGGCGAGATGGATTTGCGCATTACCGCCAATGGTGAATGGTTCCATGAGGGCAGTAAAATGACCCGCCAAAAGCTGGTCGATTTATTTGCAACGGTGTTGTGGCGTGAACAAACTGAAACGGCAGACGGCATACAAGATCGCTACTTTTTAAAGACACCCGTCGAAAAAATCGGGATTCAGGTTGAAGATGTGCCGCTTTTGGTGATTGATGTCGAGCAAGTCGAGTCCGACGGGCAGGTCTGGATTCAGTGTACAACCAAGACTGGCGATGTGGTGTTTGCTGATGCAGAGCATCCGATTTTTATGCGGCAGTTTTTGAGTGGGCAGTTTCTAGATGGACAGGAGCAGGGCGAGTGGCGACCCTATATTCGAGTGCGCCGCAATCTGGAGGCGTTGATTCATCGTAATGCGTTTTATCATTTGTTGGGTTGGGCAGAGCTTGATGAGTCAGCAGTCGGGACGGTGATGCGCTTACGCAGCGGTGATCAGCAGTTTGAGTTGGGGGGATTGGCTTGAGCCAGTCGATGGGTAGACCTGCTGATGCGGCGCGCGTTGCTGCGCCGATTGGGGTGTTTGATTCGGGCATGGGTGGCCTGTCGGTGGTGGCTGAGTTGCATCGGCATTTGCCGCGTGAGTCGATTTTGTATTATGCCGATACCGCGCATGTGCCGTATGGCAGTCGCAGCGATGAGGAGATTCGCTTACTCACGGCACGAGCAGTCGAGTGGCTGTATCAGGCCGGTTGTAAGCTGGTGGTGGTGGCCTGTAACACGGCATCAGCCTTTAGTTTGAGCAGCTTGCGCCAGCACTATGGAAGTCGGCTGCCGATTGTCGGCTTAGTACCCGCCTTAAAACCCGCCGTGGCAGCGACTCAGAGCGGTGTGGTGGCGGTCTTAGCGACGGCAGGGACGTTGCGTGGTGGCTTGTTTAACGAGGTGATTCGGCAGATCGCCGAGCCGGCTGGTGTACAGGTATTGACGGCATTTAGTGCGGCGCTGGTGCCGTTTGTGGAGCAAAACCAACACAATTCCACCGAATGTCAACACGAGTTACAACGGGTGTTACAGCCTTTGTGCGATGCTGGTGCGGATCAGTTGGTGTTGGGCTGTACGCATTATCCGTTTTTAAGCCCAGCGATTGGTCGGGCGGTTGGGACACGACTTGTGTTGGTGGATTCAGGGGCAGCGGTCGCACGTCAGACCGTGCGCGTACTGATTGATCATGGGTTATTACGTCCCGTTCATCAGCAAGCCGTGTGCTTTAAATATGCGGTCACCGGTGACCCACAACGCGCTGTTACCTTGCTGGCTCAGTTAAGCGAATTGCCATTCTTCCGTGTACCGGTGACGTGACCTGCCGATCGAGTTGTAGCCCCGACAGTTGCAGCCCATGACAAGGGCTTGTACACTGCCGCTTACTGTTGCATGGAAGTTAGACAGCTCGTATTCAGTGCGCTGTTCGCCAGCGGTTCAGCACTGACAGCCATATTGAGTACGTTCAGAGAGAAAGATCATGATCGACAAGCGATATCACGTTTTTATTAGTACCACAGAAGCCGATATGCATGCCGAGCGGGTCGTTTTATCGCAGACCTTGGTCAGTCAGGGTTTTTTTTCTTGGGGTCTGGAGCAGCGTACACCGCTGACTACGGCGTTTGCACGTCGCCAGATTGATGACTGTGATTATTTTATTCTGATGTTGGGCAGTCGTTATGGTGAGTTGTCTGCATCGGGTGTCAGTTACATGCACCTCGAATATATCTATGCGGTCACCAAGCAAAAGCCGATTTTGGTCTTGATGTATGAGGCACCAGAGGGACGAGCCGAGGAGTTTCAAGACAAAACCCAAGAGGGCAAGCTGAAATTCTTGGATTTTCGCCGTCAGTTGCAGCGTGAGCGCGATATGGTAATGACGTTCCGAGATTTGCGAGACTTGGAGATTGCGATTCGGCACACCATGCCACAGTTTTTAAACCGTTATCCGGCACAGGGTTGGATTCGACCCAATCAGCAACAAGTGCAGCAATTGCAAGACGAAAATGAGCAGCTCCGCCAAAAATTGACTCAGCTTGAGCAACAGCAGCCGCGTGTGACCAGCGCACCACAGCGTGTCGCTGATTTGCCACAAGTACAAGGCCATGAAGAGATTGCCTTTGACTACAAGGTACACGCTTACCAAGACGGCAACTTTAGAGAGCTACGCCCACAGCGACAAATGACGTGGAACGATTTGCTGATGGTGATTGGGCCGGGCTTCAGTCCGGCAATGCCCGAAGACAGTTTTGCTAAAATTTTAAACGATTATCTCAACAGTACAGCCTTGGCGGATGTGCGCGATGTGATGCCGCGGGCACATGCGGTAGCACGTTGTCAGGTGAATATCCGTGCGTTGCACATGATCAAAACGCAGTTTAAAAATAACGCGTGGATTGTGCCGGTCGGGCGTGATGATCGTCAGCGGGTGTTGTGGGAGCTTTCACCCGCCGGTGAACGTCAACTGTCACGCCTGATGCAGCAGCAGATGAACAGCCGTGCTTGAGTCGCTGTCAGTGATTTGTTGAGTCTTTCACCCGCCCTGAGCGGGTGGTTTTCTGTTAGCGTAGCATCCTGATTTGGTTGATTTACCGCTGGAGTGATGATGCGCCCGAACCAAGCCCCTGAAATCGCGGTGTTGCTTGCCAATCTTGGCACACCTGATGAAGCCACGCCCGCTGCGGTTGGGCGTTATTTGCGGCAGTTTTTGTCTGATCCTCGGGTGATCGAGATTCCGCGCGTTGTTTGGTTTGTCATTTTAAATCTATTTGTGATTCCATTGCGCAGTAAGCGGGTGGCACACGCGTATGCGTCGATTTGGCAAGATGGTGACTCGCCGATGCGCAATATCTTAAAACAGCAATGCGTGGCACTGGAGCAGCGTCTACAAGGGCAGTTTGGGGCGTTTCGGGTGTCAGTACATCCAGTGATGAGCTACGGCCAGCCAGCGATTCCCGACACGATGGACGTGCTGCGCGCTAAAGGCATCGAGCATTTTGTGGTGTTGCCATTATTCCCACAGTTTTCGGCGACTTCGAATGCTGCGGTGTACGATGCGGTGACTCGTTGGACGCAGACCCAGCGCAATTTGCCATCGTTGACTATTTTAAAAGATTACTTTGCCCACCCAGCTTATATTGCGGCGTTGGCCGATGCCGTGCGCCGCCATCAGGCTGAACATGGTGTGCCAGATAAGCTGCTCATGTCGTTTCATGGCATTCCACAGCCGTACGCCGACAAAGGCGACCCATACCCGAAGCGTTGCCGCTGTACCGCCGCACAACTCGCACAAGCATTGGGACTGCGTGAAGATCAGTGGCAGATCAGCTTTCAGTCGCGCTTTGGCAAGCAAGAGTGGGTCAAGCCGTATACCGATGTCACCTTAAAAAGCTGGGGCGAGCAGGGCGTAAAATCGGTACAAATCATCAGCCCAGCGTTTTCGGCCGATTGTTTAGAAACCTTAGAAGAGCTATCGGTGGAAAACCATGAAACCTTTATTGAAGCGGGTGGTAAGAGCTACAGTTATATTCCGGCACTGAATGCTGATGCGGCGCATATCGATTTGTTAGAGCGTCTGAGTAAGCCGTTAGTACAAGGGTTTGTGGACACGCTAGACGGTTGGGTCTAGCGCGTTGCGTGTTGTGTTTACAGGTAGTCGGCCAGTAGTGCCAACGCCTGTTCGTGTAGTTTGGCGGCGGCAACTGGATCTTTCGCTTCGCGCGATTGTGCGTCTGGCCACTGGGCACTGACATAGTCGCCGTTGCGAGTTGCCCAGTCAGCACTTAGCACCATGTCTTCCATCAGTTTGGCTGGTGCTGCGGTCGATACCAGCCCGATGCGCATCACCTGATGTACCAAGCGGGGCAGGCCGCGATAGATTTCAGAATCAATCGCACCAGGGTGCAAGGCATTGCTGGTGACGTTCGATCCGGCCAGTTGTGCGGCCAGTGCATGACTAAACAACAGATTCGCCAGTTTCGATTGACCATAAAAAAACAGTGGATTGTAGAAGCCTTCGGCACGGAACCGATCAGGCCGGATACTGCCGACCCAATGTGCCACCGACGCGACATTGATCACTCGTCCCTGCTTGGCGTTTTGCAGCAGCGGCAGTAGTTTTAAGGTCAGCAACACATGCCCCAGATAATTCACCCCAAATTGCTGCTCAAAGCCATCGACCGTGAGTTGTTTGTCTTTAGCAAACAGCCCAGCATTGTTAATCAGCACGTCGAGTCGGTCGTAACGCTGCGCAAGCTCAGCCGCGCAGCGTTGTACGTCGGCCAAGCTGTTTAAGTCCAGCGCAACCAGATCGACTTGACCCGCACCAAGCTGCTGGAGTTGCTGCTGGGCGGCGCGGGCTTTGTCCTGATTGCGACAAGCCAAAGTCACGTGTGCGCCTTGTTTGACCAGTCGTTCAGCGGTGGCGTAACCGATGCCGGTGTTTGCGCCAGTAATCAAAATCCGAGGGGTAGACATACGGTTCACCTGAGTCAAAGAATGCGCTGTTTATCGCACGTTTTTCGATTTCTGACAACCTGTGTTGTCAAATATGCCCCAGTTGTTGCAGCGCTTGTGATAAGTCCTGTTGTAGATCAGCAACATTCTCTAGACCGACCGAAAACCTGACCAAACAACCGCGCTGCAAATGCGCCGAACCTTTAGGACGAATACCGTCTAACCGATAGGCCATCACCAGACTGACGGGGCCGCCCCAACTAAAACCGATTTTAAACAAGCGCAGTGCATCACAAAAGTCATCGACCTGAGCCTGACTGATCTCAGGTTTAAAAATCACACTAAATAATCCCGCCGCCAGATTGCTGTGACCGCAGACCGCCAACCACTCGGCATAACCCGCGCTATCCGGTCGCGCCGGATGTAGCACTTGTGCGATGGGTGCTTGATCAGCCAGCCAGTCGGCCAATTGTCTAGCGTGTTGATCTTGCTGCTGATAGCGCAGCAGCAGCGTCGGCAGGTTACGCAGCACGAGTTCTGCATCATTGGCGGCGATGCCAATCCCAAGCTGGGCATGTACATCTTTGAGCTGTAAATGTAAGGCTCGATCACGGGTCACGATGCTGCCCATCAGCACATCCGCGCCACCACTAGGATATTTGGTCAGCGCATGAATACTGATGTCTATCTCATAGTCAAACGCACAAAACGCCAAACCCGCACCCCATGTATTGTCCAAAGCGGTCAGGACATTGTGGGCTTTCGCTTTGGCAATCAATGCCCGTAACGCTGGAAACTCCATCGTCACCGAGCCAGCCGCCTCTAGCCAAAGTAGGCGCGTATTGCCGCGAAGTTCTAGTTGTTCTGGTTGCAGTGGATCATATAGCCGATAGCTCACGCCATACTGCGCCATCAGGCGTTTGACCAGATCCAGTGCCGGTGCGTAGACATTGTCGGGCAGTAGTACTTCATCGCCTTGCCGCAGTAACGCCAGATTCACCACACTGAGTGCAGATAAACCACTCGGTGCAAGCAGGCAATATTGGCCGCCTTCTAAGCGCGCAATGCGATCTGCCAGTTCAAACGTGGTCGGTGTGCCATGCAGCCCATAGCTATAGTCATAATCGGCTTGCCAATTGCGGGCGCGTAGATCGGCCATCGACGCAAAAAACACACTGGATGCCTTATGAATCGGCGTGGTCGCGGCCGAAAAACCAGACGGCAGTGGGCTACGCTGATGAATCAATTGGGTGATCAAATGATGAGCAGAGCTGTCAGGTGTGGAGTCAGACATAAGAAGTTAAACCAATAAGGTAATAGAAACGATGGTAGCGTAAATTGTGGCACTCAGGCTGTGCGGTGGGGCTAAAAAATCGTTATGCTTGAACAACTCCAAGCACGCTATCCCTGTACGAATCAAATTCGAGTTTAGAGGTTCTTATGAGTCAATCCACCGCGCTGCGCGTGCATTTTTTTCAGCATATTCAAGGTGAGGGCTTGGGTAGCCTTGCCAGTTGGCTGTCCGCACACGCTGCACAGGTCAGTTGCACTAAGTTTTTTGCGTTGCCGCCAGATCAAGCGCAGGTTGATTTGCCGGATATCGCACAGGTGGATCTGCTGGTGATTATGGGTGGTGCGATGAGCGTGAATGACGAGTCGGACTACGCATGGTTAGTCAGTGAGAAAGCATGGATTCGGCAATACATCGCGCAAGGCAAACCGGTGGTTGGGCTATGTTTAGGGGCGCAACTGATCGCCAGTGCGCTCGGCGCAGCGGTCAAACGCAACGCGTACAGTGAGATTGGTTGGTGGCCGGTACAGCGGGTCGCCGTACAATCTCAAAATACACCGATTTTTGAGTTTCCAGATCAGCTTGTGCCGCTCAGTTGGCACGGTGATACCTTTGAGCTACCAGCCGGTGCGGTGTTGTTGGCCGAAAGCGCAGCTTGCCCACATCAAGCCTATCAACTCGGCACGCATGTGTTGGCTTTTCAGTTTCATCCTGAAAGTATCCCAGCAAATGCCCGTTTATTTGCCGAAGATGAGGACTATCAGCAGATGGTGGGTGGGCAATATGTGCAGCCTTTGGCTGAGATTATTGGTGTGTCGGATCAGCAGTTTGTTAAACCCAATCAGTTATTAGAACGTGCGGTTGAGTTTGTTTTAGCTGGAGGTGTTGTTGCATGAGTGAGTCATTACCCCCTGCCGCGCTGCAAGCCTTGCAACAAGGCCGCATGATTGAGGCGATTAAAATCGTCCGCACCGAGCGCAATGTGGGCTTAAAGCAAGCCAAAGAGCAGGTTGAGCAGTATATGCAGCAGCATCCAGATTTGTTGCGGCAGAGTCGAGTTGCGCAAACGCAGCAGCAGGGCAAGGTGCAGCGGGTGATTTGGGTGCTGGGTTTGTTGTTTTTGGTGGGCTTTTTGCTGTGGCAGAGTCAGGGCTAGCAAACGCAATTCGATCGTGGAAAAAGGATGCATAACATGCTGAACCACACACCGACAGCACTAATACATGCAAAACAGTTGCGTCAGCAGCAGACAGATGCCGAAAAATTACTATGGTCAAAAGTGCGTAACCGGCAACTCAACAATCTGAAATTTCGACGGCAAGTGCCAATTGGTTCTTATATTGTGGATTTTTACTGTCACGAACAGGGCTTGGTGGTCGAGCTAGATGGCAGCCAACATGCACAACAGGCTGAGTATGATCAAATTCGTACCGATTTTTTAAAAGCGCAGGGCTTGACGGTATTACGTTTTTGGAATCATCAGGTGCTGCAAAATACTGATGGCGTGCTGTGTGAGATTTTGCGAGCTACAAATATTGAGTATTGATTTGCCCTCTCCCAGCGGGAGAGGGAGCTTACAGGCTGGCGGCGCAATCAGTCACATCCACATTAGTCGCCGATGGATGTTCCTCCTCCCTTTGGGAGGAGGCTAGGAGGAGGGTTAAGGCATCTCAGTAGAAGTAAGCTATGAGAAGCACGCCAGCGTTCAAAAAACATTCACATCGTTACCTTGCTTTGTCTGGCCAAGTTGCATACAATGTCACACCTTTTAACGGCCGACCTTCGCTGATTAGCGTTTTCGTCGTGCTTACAGTCGAGGCATCGATCTCGACCTTGGTGAAATCACCGTCTTTGCCGCTTCAGTGACATGAAGAGGTCAAGGACACAATTTTTTTTGGTTTGGAGTTGCTGGCATGGCTAACCAGAGAATCCGTATCCGTCTGAAGTCATTCGATCATCGTCTGATCGACCAGTCGGCTCAGGAAATCGTCGAGACCGCCAAGCGTACCGGCGCACAAGTGTGTGGTCCGATCCCGATGCCTACTCGCATCGAACGTTTTGACGTTCTGACCTCACCACACGTCAACAAAGACGCACGTGATCAGTACGAGATCCGTACCCACAAGCGCATGGTCGACATCGTGCAGCCTACCGACAAAACTGTCGATGCGCTGATGAAACTCGATCTCGCCGCTGGTGTAGATGTACAGATCGCTTTGGGTTAACGGGTCTTCGTAAGTCGCATCGAGATGGATGCAAGGCTTACGACTCAACAAGAGGTTTAAACAAATGGCTATTGGTCTAGTCGGTCGCAAGTGCGGTATGACCCGTGTCTTTACAGACGCTGGCGTGTCTGTGCCTGTGACAGTGATCGAAGTCGATCCCAATCGCATTACCCAAATTAAAACCTTGGAAACTGACGGCTACCAAGCTGTTCAGATCACCACAGGTGAGCGCCGTGAATCACGCGTGACTTCAGCAATGAAAGGTCACTTTGCCAAAGCAGGTGTTGCTGCTGGTCGTGGCGTCTGGGAATTCCGTGCTACCGAAGCTGACCTTGAAGGTCGTGTAGTTGGCGGCACCATTGGTGTTGACGTACTTACAGTCGGTCAAGTAATTGACGTGACGGGTCAGAGTAAAGGTAAGGGCTTCCAAGGCGGCGTTAAGCGCTGGAACTTCCGTACCCAAGACGCGACCCACGGTAACTCAGTATCGCACCGTGTACACGGTTCTACTGGCCAGAACCAGACCCCAGGTCGTGTGTTCAAAGGCAAAAAAATGGCCGGCCACATGGGTGATGAGCGTGTCACCGTGCAAGGTCTAGAAGTTGTATCTATTGACGCCGAACGTAACGTTCTGGTTGTTAAAGGTGCAGTACCCGGTGCAATCGGTGGCGACGTAATCGTCCGCCCGTCGATCAAGGCCTGAGGGAATTAACGTGAATCTGAAGACTGTATCCGGTGCAGCGGTTGAGCTGTCCGACGTTGCCTTCGGCAGAGAATTCAACGAAGCGCTTGTACACCAAGTGGTCACCGCCTATCTGGCTGGTGGTCGTCAAGGCAGCAAAGCGCAAAAAACTCGTGGCGAAGTATCTGGCGGTGGTAAAAAGCCATTTAAGCAAAAAGGTACTGGTCGCGCCCGTGCGGGTTCGATCCGCAGCCCAATCTGGCGTGGCGGCGGTAAAACATTTGCGGCGCGTCCACAAGACTGGTCACAAAAAGTGAACCGTAAAATGTATCGTGGTGCGATGCAGTGCATTCTGGCTGAATTGGTTCGTCAAGATCGTCTGATCCTGATCGAAGAAATCAGCGTAGAGTCACCAAAGACCAAAGATCTGTTGGTCAAACTGCAAGCACTCAATGCCACCAAAGCATTGATCATCACTGATGCTGTTGACGAAAACCTGTATCTGGCTGCTCGCAACCTACCACACGTTGACGTCATCGACACTGCGGCCATTGACCCTGTCAGCCTGATCGCATTCGAAAAAGTCATCATGTCAGTCAACGCTGCCAAGAAACTTGAGGTAGAACTGGGATGAATAACGAGCGTCTGTATCAGATCTTGCTAGGTCCAGTATACTCTGAAAAAGCCCAACGTCTTGGCGATAAGCTCGGCGTTCAGGTGTTCAAAGTATCCCCAACTGCGACCAAGCTTGAAATCAAAAAAGCCGTCGAAAAACTATTCGGCGTTGAAGTCGAAGCCGTGAATACCGTCAACACCAAAGGCAAAACCAAGCGTTTTGGCCGGACTGTTGGCCGTCGTTCCGACACCAAAAAAGCTTACGTTAAACTCAAAGCTGGTCAAGATGTCCAAGTGGCAGATGTGACTGAGCAAGTTGACGTTGCGGAATAAGGACGAAGAGCATGCCTATCGTAAAATGTAAACCGACTTCCCCCGGGCGTCGTTTCGTTGAGAAAGTCGTCCATCCGCATCTGCACAAAGGCGAGCCGTACGCTCCTTTGGTAGAAGCCAAAAAGAAAACCGGTGGCCGTAACAACAACGGACACATCACCACCCGTCATATCGGTGGTGGCCACAAGCAGCGCTATCGTCTGGTTGATTTCAAACGCAACAAAGATGGTATTCCTGCCGTGGTTGAGCGGATTGAATATGATCCAAACCGTACCGCACACATCGCCTTGCTGAAATACGCAGATGGTGAGCGTCGCTACATCATCGCGCCTAAAGGTGTGTTGGCGGGTGACAAAGTGCAGTCTGGTGATGATGCCCCGATCCGTCCAGGTAACTGTTTGCCACTCCGGAACATGCCAATCGGTTCGACCGTGCATTGTGTCGAGTTGAAAATCGGCAAAGGCGCACAGATTGCACGTTCAGCAGGGACTTCGGTTCAGTTGCTCGGCCGTGACGGTGCATATGCGATTGTTCGCTTGCGCTCAGGTGAAACCCGCCGCATTCACGTTGAATGTCGTGCGGTACTCGGTGAAGTCTCTAACACCGAAAACAACCTGCGCTCATTGGGTAAAGCCGGTGCAAGTCGTTGGCGTGGTGTTCGTCCAACCGTTCGCGGTATGGCGATGAACCCTGTCGATCACCCGCATGGTGGTGGTGAAGGCCGTAACAAAGGCATGCAACCAGTAAGCCCATGGGGTCAAAAAGCCAAGGGCTATAAGACTCGTAGCAACAAGCGCACGACCAAAATGATCGTTCGCGATCGTCGCGCCAAGTAAAGGAATCTGAATATGCCTCGTTCTCTTAAGAAAGGCCCATTCGTCGATGCGCACTTGCAGGCTAAGGTCGATGCGGCTGTCGCTAGCAACTCGCGCAAGCCGATCAAAACTTGGTCGCGCCGCTCGATGATTTTGCCAGACATGATCGGTCTCACCCTGTCTGTACATAACGGCAAAGCCCATGTGCCAGTGATTATCACTGAGCAAATGGTCGGCCACAAACTCGGCGAATTTGCGCCAACCCGTACCTATCGTGGGCACGGCGTTGACAAAAAATCCAAACGGTAAGGTGCTTAAAATGGAAGTAACTGCCAAATTGCGCGGTGCCGCCATCTCGGCGCAAAAAACCCGACTGGTCGCAGACCTTGTTCGTGGTAAGCCGGTTGGACGCGCGCTCGAAATTCTGTCGTTTAGCAACAAGAAAGCGGCAGTATTGGTTAAAAAGTGCTTAGAGTCTGCGATTGCAAACGCTGAACACAACAACAGCCTTGATGTTGACGATCTGAAAGTATCGACCATCTACGTCGATGAAGGCATTACCTTGAAGCGTATTTCTCCACGCGCCAAAGGCCGTGCAGACCGCATCAGCAAGCGTACATGCCACATCACCATCAAGGTAGGGGTTTGATATGGGTCAGAAAGTCCATCCAATCGGCATCCGCCTAGGCGTCGTGAAGCGTCACAATGCCAACTGGTATGCCAGTCCAAAAAACTACGCAGACTATCTGCTGAAAGATTTGGAAGTCCGTGATTTTCTTCTAAAGAAACTCAAAGCGGCCATGGTCAGCAAGATCTTGATCGAGCGCCCAACCGGCGCAGCCAAGGTCACCATTTCGACCGCCCGTCCGGGTATCGTGATTGGTAAAAAAGGCGAAGATATCGAATCGCTACAACGTGATTTGACCAAAATCATGGGTGTACCGGCGCAAGTCAACATCCACGAAATTGACCGCCCTGACCTCGACGCACGCCTAGTTGCTGATAGCATTGCATCGCAACTGGAAAAACGAGTCATGTTCCGTCGCGCCATGAAGCGTGCAGTACAAAACTCGATGCGTGCTGGCGCGAAAGGCATCAAAGTAGAAGTATCGGGCCGTCTTGGTGGTGCAGAGATTGCGCGTACCGAGTGGTATCGCGAAGGCCGTGTGCCATTGCATACCCTGCGTGCTGATATTGACTACTCCAGCATGCGTGCTGAAACTACATATGGCACCATCGGCGTGAAGGTCTGGATCTTCCGTGGCGAAATCTTGGGCGGCATGAAGCAAGTCATGAACCCTGTGCAAGAAGAAGCCCGTCCAGCCAAGCGCCGTGGTGGTGGTCGTGACGACCGTCGTAACGATGGTGAAAACCGTCGTGGCCGTGGCGAAGGCCGTGGTCGTCAGGCAGACAAAGGGGAATAAACCATGTTGCAACCGAAGCGTACTAAGTTTCGCAAGATGCACAAAGGTCGTAACACTGGCCTAGCTCATCGTGGCAGCACCGTGTCTTTTGGTACCATTGCACTGAAGTCTGTTGAGCGTGGTCGCATGACCGCCCGTCAGATCGAAGCCTGCCGTCGTGCCATCACGCGTCGCGTCAAACGTGGTGGTAAAATCTGGATTCGTGTATTTCCAGATAAGCCGATCACCGAAAAGCCACTCGAAGTGCGGATGGGTAACGGTAAAGGTAACGTTGAATACTGGGTTTGCGAAATCAAGCCAGGCAAAATCCTTTACGAAATCGACGGTGTGTCTGAAGAGTTGGCGCGTGAGGCGTTTGCCCTCGCAGCAGCCAAGCTTCCATTTAAGACCGCCATTGTTCTGCGGACGGTAATGTAATGAATACCAAAGATTTACGTGAAAAATCAGTCGAAGAGCTGGCCACGTTGCTCGATGAGCAGCAGCTGAACCAGTTCCGTCTGCGTATGGCGAAGGCGACCGGTCAATTGGGCAAGACGCACGAAGTGCAAACTGCCCGCAAGACCATTGCCCGTATCAAGACCCTCATGACTGAAAAACAGGGGAACGGACAATGACCGAGCAAACCACCCAACGCACCCTGACCGGCCGTGTCGTCAGCGACAAGATGGACAAGTCCATCGTCGTCCTGATCGAACGTCGTGTACAGCATCCGGTGTACGGCAAAATGATTCGCCGTTCTACCAAAATTCACGCCCATGATGAGCTCAATGTCTGCAAAACAGGCGATGTGGTCACCATCAAGGAATGTCGCCCGCTCTCTAAAACCAAAGCTTGGACTCTGGTTGAAGTGGTCGAAGCTGCTGGGCAAAACTAGTATCCATTGCATCATCGGTTAAATTCGGTTAGGATTTGCGCCTTTCCGAATTGGCCGATGATGCTCGGTTTTGGAGTAGGGCAATGATTCAGACCGAAACGATGCTCGACGTGGCAGACAATAGCGGTGCGCGCCGTGTTCAGTGCATTAAAGTACTGGGCGGCTCACATCGTCGTTATGCCTCTGTTGGCGACATTATCAAAGTAACCGTGAAAGAAGCAATTCCACGCGGTCGTGTTAAAAAAGGCGACGTGATGAACGCCGTCGTTGTTCGTACAAAATTCGGCATTCGCCGTCCAGACGGTTCTTCGATCCGTTTTGACGACAATGCAGCTGTTTTGTTGAACAACAACAAAGCCCCGATTGCGACTCGTATTTTCGGGCCAGTGACGCGTGAACTACGTACAGAACAGTTCATGAAGATCATTTCTCTGGCTCCTGAAGTTCTGTAAGAGGCGATCATGGCTAAAATCAAAAAAGGCGATCAGATCATCGTGATCGCAGGCAAAGACAAAGGCAAACAGGGCGTCGTTCTGTCTGTCACTGGCGACCGCGTAAAAGCCGAAGGCTTGAACATGGTCAAGAAGCACAAAAAAGCCAACCAAGCGACTGGTGCCGAAGGCGGTATCATTTCAATGGAAGCTGCGCTTCATATTTCTAACGTGGCGGTGTTTAACGCTGCAACCCAAAAGGCTGACCGTGTTGGTTACCAGATTGACGAAAACGGCGTTAAAACCCGTGTTTACAAGTCAACCGGTGAATCAATGGCGGTAGCGAAGTAAAAGGTTGATGGGCAATGGCCAGACTGAAACAACGTTATAACGACGAAATCAAAGCCAAACTGCAAGAGCAGTTGGGTCTTGACAACGTTATGCAAATTCCGCGCATTACCAAAATCACGCTGAACATGGGCGTGGGCGGTGCATCACAAGACAAAAAGCTGCTTGATGGTGCGGTTGCTGACATGCAAGCGATCGCTGGTCAAAAGCCCGTCATCACCCATGCGCGTAACTCAATTGCAGGCTTCAAGATTCGTGAAGGCTGGCCAATTGGTTGCAAAGTCACCCTGCGTGGCGAGCAAATGTACGAATTCCTCGATCGCCTGATCTCGATCACGATTCCGCGTATTCGTGACTTCCGCGGTATGTCACCAAAATCATTTGATGGTCGTGGCAACTACTCGGTCGGTATCAAAGAGCAAATCGTTTTCCCTGAAATCGAATTTGACAAAATCGACCGGATTCGTGGTCTGGACATCACCGTGACCACTACCGCTAAAACCGATGACGAAGGACGTGCGTTGCTGCGTGCTTTCGGCTTCCCCTTTAAGTGAGAGATCGTTGTAATGGCTAAGAAAAGCATGATCAATCGCGAACTGAAGCGCGAAAAAATGGTCGCCAAGTATGCTGGGAAGCGTGAAGAGCTCAAAGCAATCATCAGCAACTCAAACGCCACTGATGAAGAGCGTTATGAAGCGATGATGAAACTGCAAGCCCTGCCGCGTAATGCCTCACCGGTGCGTTTGCGCAACCGTTGTGGTTTGACGGGTCGTCCACACGGTTATTTCCGTAAGTTCGGTTTGGCGCGTAACAAACTGCGTGAAAAAGTAATGCAAGGCGATGTGCCTGGTGTTGTGAAGGCGAGCTGGTAAGGAGCTAAACAGATGAGTATGCAAGATACCGTCGCCGACATGTTAACCCGTGTCCGCAACGCACAAATGGCCAAGAAACCAAACGTTTCTATGCCACAATCGAAACTGAAGCAATCTATTGCCAACGTATTGCAAGCCGAAGGCTATATCGATGCGGTTGAAGTGTCTGAGAACGACGGTAAGCCAACGCTGACCCTAACCCTCAAATACTTTGAAGGCAAGCCAGTTATCGAAATGGTCAAGCGCGTTAGCCGTCCAGGCTTGCGTCAGTACCGCGGCAAAAATGACCTACCGCGCGTCAAGCAAGGTCTGGGCATCGCGATTGTTTCAACCAATAAAGGCATCATGACCGATCGCGCTGCTCGTGCAGCTGGCGTGGGCGGCGAAGTGATTGCTATCGTATCTTAATAGGTGGTTCCTCATGTCTCGTGTGGCTAAAGCCCCGGTTACTGTGCCAGCAGGCGTAACAGTAACCCAGAACGGCCGGCAGGTCGAAGTGAAAGGCAGCAAAGGTACGCTGACTTTCAACCTGCATGCGCTGGTCGAGCTCAATCAGGAAGATGGCGTACTGCGCCTGACCCCTGCTCAAGATACCCAAGAAGCGTGGATGCAAACCGGTACTGCGCGTGCAGTCCTTAACAACCTCGCGATTGGCGTTAGCGCTGGCTTCGAACGCAAATTACAACTGGTCGGCGTGGGTTACAAAGCCCAAGCCAAAGGTACTGTGCTGAATCTTGCACTGGGTTTCTCGCATCCGATTGATTTCGCATTGCCAGAAGGCGTCACCGTCGAAACCCCAACCCCGACAGAAGTGATCTTGAAGTCGATTGATAAGCACCTACTTGGCCAAACTGCGGCCAACATTCGTGCCTATCGTCCGCCAGAGCCGTACAAAGGCAAAGGTGTTCGTTACTCGGACGAAGTCATCGTCCGTAAAGAAGCCAAGAAGAAATAAGGTCGAGGTTCAGCATGAACGAAAAGAAACAATCCCGCTTACGTCGTGCCAAAAGCACACGTCTGCACATCCGTGCGCTGGGTGCGACCCGTCTGTGTGTCAACCGCACACCGCGTCACATCTACGCTCAAGTGATCTCCGCATGTGGTGGCAAAGTTCTGGCGCAAGCCTCAACTCTAGACGCCGATCTGCGCTCTGGCAGCACCGGCAATATCGACGCAGCCAGCAAAGTTGGCAAGCTGATCGCTGAGCGCGCCAAAGCTGCAGGTATCAGCAAAGTCGCATTTGACCGCTCGGGTTTCAAATATCATGGCCGTATCAAAGCCTTGGCTGATGCTGCTCGCGAAGGTGGTCTGGAGTTCTAATTATGGCAAAAATTGAGCAAACTGATGGCATGACCGAGAAACTGGTCGCCGTTGATCGTGTTGCAAAAGTGGTTAAAGGCGGTCGGATTTTTTCCTTCACCGCACTGACCGTTGTTGGTGATGGTAATGGCCGTGTTGGTTTTGGCCGTGGTAAAGCGCGTGAAGTGCCTGCTGCAATCCAAAAAGCACTGGAAGCTGCCCGCCGTAACATGATTACTGTGGACTTGGCAGGTACAACCCTTCAGCATCCAATCACCTCTAACCATGGTGCAAGCCGCATTTACATGCAGCCAGCATCAGAAGGTACGGGTGTGATTGCAGGCGGTGCAATGCGCGCCGTGCTTGAAGTCGCAGGTGTACAAAACGTATTGGCGAAGTGCTATGGCTCAACCAATGCGACCAACGTCGTCTATGCGACTTTCAAAGGCCTAAAGAACATGACTTCGCCAGAGAAAGTAGCAGCCAAGCGCGGCAAGACCGTCGCTGAAATTCAGGGGTAAGTGTCCATGAAAACCATCAAGGTCACCCAAACCAAATCAAGCGCACACCGCTTGAAAAACCACAAGCTCTGCTTGCAAGGTCTAGGTTTACGCCGTATTAATCATACCGTTGAAGTGGTTGATACCCCTTCGAATCGCGGCATGATCAATAAAGTTTATTACATGGTCCGCGTCGAGCCTGTTGTCAATGGAGAGCAGCCATGACTCTGCGTCTTAATGAAATTGCACCTGCTGAAGGTGCAAAGCGTGAACACCGTCGTGTGGGTCGTGGTATCGGTTCTGGCCTCGGTAAAACCGGTGGTCGTGGTGTAAAAGGCCAAAGCTCACGCACTGGCTCAAGCCTACGTCCTGGTTTTGAAGGTGGTCAAATGCCACTGTATCGTCGTCTGCCAAAATTCGGCTTTACCAGCCAGTTGGGCATGAAGACTGCAGAAGTGCGTTTGTCTGAACTGAACAAAATCGAAGGCGACATTCTGAGCCTCGAAACACTAAAAGCTGCGAATATTGTCCGTAACGACAAGACCCGCGCTCGTGTGATTTTGTCTGGCGAAGTGACCCGTGCATTCACCGTTCAAGGTGTTGCCTTGACCAAAGGTGCGCGTGCAGCGATTGAAGCGGCTGGTGGTGCAGTGGCCGAAGCCGCTGCTGCCCAAGTCGAGGAGTAAGACCTGTGGCGATGCCTCCGAGTACCCAGACAAGTTCAAAAGCCCCGTTTTCCTTAAACGGTCATCGGGAGCTAATCCAGCGCTTGCTTTTTTTGTTGGGTGCTTTGGTGGTGTTTCGCCTCGGTGCACATATTCCAGTACCGGGAATTAACCCTGACCGCTTGGCTGAGTTGTTTGATCAAAACCGAGACACGATCTTGGCGATGTTCAACATGTTTTCCGGTGGTGCGTTAGAGCGGATGTCGATTCTGGCACTCGGAATCATGCCGTATATTACTGCGTCGATCATTGTGCAGTTAATGACCGCAGTGGTTCCTTCGCTTGAAGCGTTGAAAAAAGAAGGCGAGGCCGGTCGGCGCAAAATCAGTCAATATACCCGTCAAGGGACATTGCTACTGGGTTTTGTGCAGGCGGTCGGCATGTGCGCAGGTTTGGTCAGTCAGGGCATTACCCTGAGTACTGGACTTGCGTTCTATGTGCCTGCTGTGACTTCACTGGTCGCGGGAACGATGTTTCTGATGTGGCTGGGTGAGCAAATCACAGAGCGCGGGGTCGGTAACGGCATCTCGATGTTGATTTTTGCTGGGATTGTTGCTGGAATGCCCTCATTGATTGGGCAGTCACTCGAATCGGTCAGTCAGGGTCAATCGACGCTGATTAGCCTGTTGGTGTTGAGTGTGTTGGCACTGTTTGTTTGTGCTGCGATTGTGTTTATGGAACGCGCCCAACGGCGTATTCCCGTCAATTATGCACAAAAGCAACAGCAAGGCCGTAAGGTGTATGCTGCACAGCAAAGCCACTTGCCACTGAAAATTAACATGGCTGGGGTGATTCCGGCGATTTTTGCAAGCTCACTGCTGTTGTTTCCAGCGAGTCTGGGACAGTGGGTCGGTAACTCACCGAATCCAAATATGATCCAGCGTGCGTTGCAAGATGTTGCGCTGGTATTGTCACCAGGTCAGCCGCTGTACTTGCTGTTGTTTGGTGCAATGATCATTTTCTTCTGTTACTTCTATACGGCACTTGTGTTCAGCCCAAAAGAAGTCTCAGAAAATCTGAAGCGTAGTGGCGCGTATGTCCCTGGTATTCGTCCAGGCGACCAAACCATGCGCTATTTAGATCATGTGCTGAATCGCTTAACCTTTATTGGTGCGATTTATATTACAGTGGTGTGCTTGCTACCGATGGTATTGCAAGCCGCCTTTGGTATTCCGTTCCATCTGGGTGGAACATCGTTGCTGATCGTGGTCGTGGTTGTGATGGACTTTATGGCGCAGTTACAAGCCCATTTGACCTCACAGCAATACCAAAATCAGTCCCTGATGAAAAAAGGGAGTGACCGTGACTAGGCGATGATCGCCAGCACGATCAATCTCATCTATGAGAGGTGTCACATGAAAGTCCGTGCATCGGTCAAAAAAATGTGCGGCAGCTGTAAAGTTGTCCGTCGCAATGGGGTAATCCGCGTGATTTGTAGCGCAGAACCTCGTCATAAGCAGCGTCAGGGTTAATCCTGCACTGTTGATTTCGTTAGGCGTTATGCGTTATCATCCGCCCCCTCAAGTTTTGACGGGGCGGTGATATTTTTGCACCGCCTTTTTGGAGAGAGATGAATGGCTCGTATTGCCGGTGTCAACATCCCGGATAACAAGCACGCAGTGATCTCGCTGACTTACATTTTCGGTATTGGTCGCCATACATCTGCTAATATTTTAGCGGCTGTTGGCATTGCACCAACCACCAAAATTCGTGAGTTGTCGGATGTACAGCTAGATGCGATTCGTGCGGAAATTACCAAGGTTCCTACTGAAGGTGATTTGCGTCGTGAAATTTCCATGAACATTAAACGTCTCATGGATTTGGGCTGCTATCGCGGTCTACGTCATCGTCGTGGCTTGCCTGTCCGTGGTCAACGTACCAAGACTAACGCTCGTACTCGTAAGGGTCCGCGCAAACCGATCAAGAAATAATCGCCTTTTTGGAAGCTAAAAGATGGCTAAAGATACTCGCGCCCGCAAGAAGGTCACCCGTACCGTCTCTGAGGGTGTCGCCCACATTCACGCGTCTTTTAATAACACCATTGTGACCATTACCGATCGTCAAGGTAATGCACTGGCCTGGGCTACCTCTGGTGGACAGGGCTTCCGTGGCTCGCGTAAATCTACACCGTTTGCAGCGCAGGTTGCAGCCGAAGTGGCTGGTAAAGCTGCTCTGGACTACGGTCTAAAAAATCTGGATGTAATGGTCAAAGGACCAGGTCCGGGTCGTGAGTCTGCGGTACGCGCATTAGGCGCAGTGGGTTATAAGATTAACAGTATCACTGACGTGACGCCGATTCCGCACAACGGATGTCGTCCGCCTAAGAAACGTCGCGTGTAAGGAGACAGAACCATGGCTCGTTATATCGGCCCAAAGTGCAAACTAGCACGTCGTGAAGGTACCGACCTGTTTTTGAAATCAGGCGTTAAGCCGTTTGATGTCAAAACCAAAAAAGCGGCAAAACCGCCAGGTCAGCATGGTGCAAGCCGTGCCAAACAGTCCGAATATTCCCTGCAGTTGCGTGAAAAGCAAAAAGTTCGCCGTATTTATGGTGTGCTTGAGCGTCAGTTCAGCAACTACTACAAAGAATCGGCACGCATGAAAGGCGCAACGGGTGAAAACCTGCTGCAAATGCTGGAAAGTCGTTTAGACAACGTGGTGTATCGCATGGGCTTTGGCTCAACACGCGCAGAAGCCCGTCAGTTGGTCAGCCATCGCTCGATCACCCTAAATGGCCGCCGTGTGAACATTGCTTCGATCCAAGTGAAAGCTGGTGATGTGATTGCTGTGCACGAAGGTGCAAAAAACCAATTGCGTATTAAAAACGCGGTTGAGCTGGCAACACAACGTGGCATTCCGTCATGGGTAGAAGTCGATCACACCAAGATGGAAGGCACGTTTAAATCTGCTCCAGATCGTTCAGATCTGCCAGCCGAAATTAACGAAAGCCTGATCGTCGAACTGTATTCGAAATAATCCGTCGAGGTGGCAAAATGACGCGTACTGCAAACGAGTTCCTGACCCCCCACGCGATCAAAGTGGACGCGGCCAGTGCAACCACCGCCAAGGTGATTCTCGAGCCACTCGAGCGTGGCTTTGGTCATACGCTGGGCAATGCTTTGCGCCGTATCCTGCTGTCCTCGCTGCCTGGTGCAGCGGTGGTCGAAGCAGAGATCGAAGGCGTGGAGCACGAGTACAGTACACTCGAGGGCTTGCAGCAGGACATCGTCGAACTGCTGTTGAACCTCAAAGGTCTGTCGATCAAGCTATTTGAGCAAAACGAAGCATTCGTCACGCTTGATAAGCAAGGTCCTGGCGATGTGACTGCGGCTGACCTGCGTCTACCGCACAACGTCGAGATCGTCAATCCAGAGCATGTGCTGGCGACACTGGGTGCAACAGGTCATCTAAAGATGCGCCTGAAGATTACTCAAGGTCGTGGCTATGAGCCTGCCGATGTGCGTTTTCCGGAAGGTGAAAGCCGTCCGGTTGGCCGTCTGCAACTTGATGCCAGCTACAGTCCAATCCGTCGGGTGTCTTACACCGTAGAAAATGCGCGTGTTGAGCAACGTACTGACTTGGATAAGTTGGTGATCGAGCTGGAAACCAACGGTACTGTCGATCCTGAAGAAGCGATCCGCAAAGCCGCGACGATCTTGCAACAGCAAATTGCCATTTTCGTTGACCTGCAAAAGGATCAAGCTCCTGAGCCTGTCGCAAGCCGTGAAGAGATTGATCCAATCTTGATGCGTCCTGTTGATGACCTTGAGCTGACCGTTCGCTCAGCGAACTGCCTCAAAGCAGAAAACATTTACTACATTGGCGATCTGGTGCAACGCACTGAAGTTGAGCTGCTGAAAACCCCGAACTTGGGTAAAAAATCGCTCACAGAGATCAAAGATGTGCTGGCCTCGAAAGGCTTGTCGCTCGGTATGCGCTTGGAAAGCTGGCCTCCAGCAAGCCTGCGCGTAGACGACCGCTTTGCCTATCGCAGCCGTTAATCTCAGGAGATCACCATGCGTCATCGTAATAGTGGTGTGAAGTTAGGCCGTACCAGCAGCCATCGTAAAGCAATGTTTCAAAACATGGCCAACTCGCTGTTTGAACACGAACTGATCAAAACCACACTGCCAAAAGCGAAAGAACTGCGCCGTGTTGCTGAGCCATTGATTACTCTGGCTAAGAATGACACCGTAGCGAATCGCCGTCTGGTATTTGCGCGTACTCGTAGCGCGTATGTCGTCGGCAAGCTGTTTAATGAGCTTGGCCCACGTTACAAAGCCCGTAACGGCGGCTACCTGCGTGTGCTAAAAGCGGGCTTCCGCTCAGGCGACGCAGCGCCAATGGCTTATGTGGAATTGGTTGATCGTCAGATCGGTCAAACCACTGCTGCCGCAGTCGATGCTGAATAAGTTTTGATTGCACCAAAAAACCGACCCTTTGAGGTCGGTTTTTTGTTGTTTGCGTGCTGCATCTGGATCAGCGATTGCCGATATACTGGCCTGCCGAGCGAAACCGGCCGAATAGAGTGAATGAGATGATCGACATATTACCGAGTATCGAAATTGAAACCGCTGCTCAGCCGACTCATGCGGTGATCTGGCTACATGGTTTAGGGGCGAGTGGTGATGATTTTGTGCCGATTGTGCCTGAACTAAACCTGCCTAAAGACTTGGCTGTGCGTTTTATTTTCCCGCATGCGCCACAGATTCCGGTGACCATCAATGCAGGCTATGTGATGCCGGCATGGTATGACATTTTGTCTTTGGCCAAAGATGCCCGTCAGGTCGATCTGGTCGGGATTGAGCAGTCGCGTGTGCAGATCAATGCCTTGATTGAGCGCGAAAAAGCGCGTGGCATTCCGGCTGATCAGATTGTGATTGCAGGGTTTTCGCAGGGTGGCGCGATGGCGTACAGTGTTGGGCTGACCTATCCGGAGCGACTCGCTGGTGTGATGGCGTTGTCTGCTTATATTCCATCAGTAGAAGGGCTGGCTTCACAGCGCAGTTTAGCCAATCAGTCCACACCGATTTTTGTGGCGCATGGCACACAAGATCCGGTGGTCGGTCTGGCACTAGGACAACAGGCAGTCGATTGGTTGCAGCAAGAAGCTTATTCGGTCGACTGGCATACCTATCCGATGCAGCATCAAGTTTGCTTGGAGCAGATCGAGCAGATCGGTGTGTGGCTGCGGCAGGTTTTGCGCTAATCCCGCGCATTGTTGGTTGGGTTTGGTTCTGAGAGAAAGCAGATGATTGGCTGGTCTAATGGCAAATTTTAATACCCATTTTAATGTCGCATTTATGGCGAGTGCTGCCTTGGGTGTGGTGGTGTTTAAGGCGGGCATGTTGTCACCGTCGTTGCTGGTCGGTTGTGTTGCTGCGGGAACGATTGGTGGTTTATTGCCAGATTTAGACTCGGATAATTCCCGTCCGTTGGATATTGGATTTAACATTTTAGCAGCGCTGGCCGCGTTTTGTATGGTGGTTTGGTTTGCTGACCGGCTGGTGCTGTGGGAGTTGGTCGCGGCGGGTGTTTTGGGGTTTGTGACCATGCGCTATGGGGTATTTACCTGTTTTACGTGGCTGACGGTGCATCGCGGGGTGATGCATTCCGTGCCGTATGTGCTGATGTTTGGTTTGGTCAGCGTCTATCTGGCGTTTTATGGGCTGGGTTTGACGGCGGTGGACAGTTGGTTTGTGGCAGCGTTTATTAGCTTTGGGGCGTTGATTCATTTGATTTTGGATGAAACGTATAGTGTCAATTTGCTCAACATGACGGTGAAGCAGTCGTTTGGTACGGCAGTCAAGTTGTATAAGCACAAGGATTGGTACTGGTATCTGTTGCTGTATCTCGGCTTGTTGGTCGGCTGGTATTATGCGCCGGACGGGACAGGATTTTATTACGCAATCACTGATTTGGATGCGTGGCGGGTGTTGGGACAGAATCTGATTCGTTAGCATCCCTATCAGTCGTGACTATTGTGACGTTTTGGTGTGTAAAGATGAGATCAAAGATTGGATAAGCAGACAACCGACTCTAAACCCGCCATCGACCATGCGCTGATTATTTCGGTGTTTGTGGTCGCGTCTTGCGGCTTGGCCTATGAGCTGGTCAATGCTGCGCTAGCGAGTTATTTACTCGGCGATTCGGTATTACAGTTTTCGACTATCATCGGCGCGTACCTGTTTGCGATGGGGATTGGTTCGCACCTGTCGCAATACGTGCCAGAGCAGCAAGTGCTGCGACGCTTTATTGAAATTGAACTGCTGGTGGCGTTGATCGGCGGGCTATCGGCGACGCTGCTGTTTTTAAGCTTTGCATGGATTACCGTGCCGTTTCGACCGTTGTTATATGCGATGGTAATTTTGATCGGTGTCTTGGTCGGGATGGAAGTGCCGCTGGTGATGCGGGTGCTGAATCAGCGCAAAGCTGCCTTTAATGCGTTGATTAGTCGGGTATTGACCTTTGATTATATGGGCGCGTTGGCGGTGTCGTTGCTGTTTCCGCTGGTGCTGGCACCGATGCTCGGCTTGGCGCGGACGGCGATTTTATTTGGACTGTGTAATGTTGGTGTAGCTTGTTGGACGGTGTGGCGTTTCCGTAACGATTTAAAAGACAGTTACCAGCAGTTGTTGCGGCGGACCGTGGTGGTTTTAATCATCTTATTTGCGGGCTTTGCGCTGGCGGATCGCTTGGTCAGTTGGTCAGAAAATCAACTGTTTGGCGATCCGATTATCTATGCCAAAACCACACCGTATCAGCGTTTGGTGATGACCCGTTGGCACGATGATACCCGATTGTATATTAACGGTAATTTGCAATTTTCCAGCACCGATGAATATCGCTACCACGAAGCCTTAGTGCATCCGGTGATGCAACAAACTCCACATGCCCAGCGAGTGCTGATTCTCGGCGGTGGTGATGGTCTGGCACTGCGTGAGGTACTGCGTTATGCCGATGTGCAAGCGGTGACGTTGGTTGATCTGGATCCGGCGATGACCGAGATTTTTTCAAGCAATCCTGATCTGGTCAAGCTCAACCAAAATGCCTTGGCCGATCCCCGTGTAACCGTGGTCAATCAAGACGCAGCGCAATGGCTAGAGCAGCATCGCGGCCTGTATGACGTGATTGTGGTGGATTTTCCTGATCCGTCGAATTTTGGGCTGGGTAAGCTGTATTCCACACCGATTTATCGGCTGATGAAGCAGCATTTGCAACCGGATGGTCGGATGGCGGTGCAATCGACCTCGCCACTGTATGCACCACGGGCGTTTTGGTCAATTGTAGCGACCTTAGAAAAAGCGGGATTTTATGCCACGCCGTATCATGCGTTAGTGCCGTCGTTTGGGGAGTGGGGCTTTGTGATTGCCAGTCAACAAAATAATTTTAATATCCCGCGTGAATATGCGTTGCCGATGCGGTTTTTGGATGCGATGACCACGGCGCAGATGTTTTATTTTCCCAAAGACATGCAGCGGCTAGCTGTAGAGCCGAACGATCTGAATAGCCAAAAACTGGTGCATTATTTTATCCAAGATTGGTCGCGGGTAGCGCGGTAGTGAACCGTCGCCAGTTTTTGCAGCGCACGGCGGCGGGTGGTGGCTTTGTGGCGGCCAGTCAGTTGTTAGGCGGCTGTGCGTGGCCGACGTGGACGCAGATTCCGCCGTGGTTGCCAGTTAAGCTGGTCGAGACCGGTCAACAGATGGGGCATCGACTGCGTGACTTACGCGAGATGCCGCCGATTCAAGCGACACGAGTGGTTGATACACTGATTTTGGGCAGTGGTGTGGCGGGGCTGACCGCCGCATGGCGGCTGCATCAACAGGGTCATGCTGATGTGCTGATGTTGACCGGTTCGGAGTGGATGGGCAATGCCAGCGCAGGGCAGTGGTCAGGTTCGGGTATTAGATTGAGCTATCCGCGTGGGGCGCATTATTTGCCGTTTCCGACCGCTGAAAGTCATCACGTGGCGGAGATGCTGCGGGCGACGGGGATTTTGCACGGCACGGCACTGGGTCAGGCATCATCCTACGATGAGCGCGTGGTGGTGCATGCTGCGACTGAGCGCGTGTATGCCGATGGGGCTTGGCATGACGGCCTGTTACCGCAATTGCCGGAAGGTTCGCTGGCCGCGCAGCAAGTGGCACGATTTTTTCAATTTACCGATGGCTTAAAAGGTCAACGTGGTAGCGATGGCCGTTTGCTGTTTGCAATTCCAGTGGTGTTGTCGTCGCAAGATCAGGCGTGGCAAGCGTTGGATCAGTTGACCTTTGCCGCGTGGCTGACACAGCAAGGCTATGACGCGCCAGAGTTGTTGTGGTATTTGGATTATTGCTGTCGCGATGATTATGGCGCGGGAATACGCCGCGTGTCAGCGTGGGCGGGGTTGCATTATTTTGCCAGTCGGCTGCATGAAAAAGATGATTCAGCGCAAACGCCGATTTTAACGTGGCCGGATGGTTTGCATGGCCTGACCGCACAACTGTATCAGCAATGCCAAACCCCGACGCTGCCACTCACCGCGATTCAAGTGCGCGAATTGTCCAATGGTGCGCAGGTGTTGGCGATGGATCACGCGGGCAAGGTGACCGAATTTCGGGCGCGTAAAGTGATCTGTGCCATGCCGCTGCATGCGTTGCAGTATGTGTGGACGGATTTGTTTAACGCCTATCAGGGCAGTGAACGGCTGCTGCCGCAATATCCTTGGCTGGTGGCGAATGTCTGGCTGGATGGGATTTTGCCAGAGCGCATTGGTGCGCCGATGGCATGGGAAAATGTGATCTATGGCAGTGAGTCGCTAGGCTTTGTCAATTCGACCCATCAGCGTTTTGGGCAAACAAGGCCGCTGCACAGCGTGCTGACCTGCTATCACGCCTTGGCCGATCGTTCGCCGGAAGCGGGGCGGCTGTGGCTAAAAACGGCATCCGTGCCGCAGATGCTGGAGCTGGTACTACAAGATCTGATGACCGCGTATGGCAAACGTCTGTGGTCACGGGTGGCGGGGGTCGAGTTATGTGTGCGTGGGCATGCGATGAGTGCGCCGAGTGTCGGCTTTCGCAGCAATCAGCTATTGCAAGACCTACAAAACAAGCAAGGGTCAGTGCTGGTGGCGCATGCGGATCTATCCGGTTATTCGGTATTTGAGGAGGCCAGTTATTGGGGCTGGCAAGCGGCAGAGCAGGTGCTGGCATAAGTTGACAATGATCTTTGTCAGTATGGTCATATTCAAATCTGAATAAAACGGTATATTCAACGCATCATGTGAAATATTGGGTCAAATACGATGCAACAACCTCAGTTTGAAGCGGTGATTATCGGGGCGGGATTTGGTGGGATGGGGATGGCGATCCAACTGCGCCGCATGGGAATCAAGAATATCCGCATTCTCGAAGAGCAGAGCGATGTCGGTGGCACATGGCACATCAATCATTACCCCGGTTTGTCAGTCGATATTGACTCGGTGACCTATAGCTATTCCTTTGAGCCGAATCCGTTTTGGTCGCGTACTTTTGCGACCGGCGATGAATTGAAGCGTTACGCGCTGCATGTCGCCGAAAAATATGATCTACGGCAATTGATGCGCTTCGGCAGTTTGGTCGAGCAAGCGCAGTACGACGAAGACAACCACACGTGGACGGTCTGGTGTCGTGACCAAGCACCGATCACCACCCGCTTGCTGATCGTGGCGACCGGTTATCTGTCACATCCAAAAACTCCTGACATCAAAGGTTTGTCTTCATTTAAAGGCAAGGTCATGCACACCGCCAAATGGGAGCATGACTACGATTTGAATGGCAAACGGGCGGCGATTATCGGGACGGGCGCAACTTCGGTACAGCTTGCGCCCGCGATTGCACCGATTGTGAAGCATTTGTCGGTATTTCAGCGCACGCCGGTTTGGGTCATGCCAAAAACCGACGTGCCGATTCCACGCGCGGTACAGCAGTTGTTTTATCGATTGCCGGTGACGCAGCGGTTGGCACGTTATGTCAGTTCGGGTGCGTTAGAAATGCTGATGGTGCTGGCCGTGCTGCATTATAAAGAGTTGCCGATTTTGGCGCGGACAGCGGAAACCATTTCCAAGCGGTTTTTAAATGTGCAGGTCAAAGATAAAACTCTGCGCCAAAAACTGCTGCCGACCTATAGCTTTGGCTGTAAGCGTCCAGCCCGCTCGAATAACTATTGGCCGACCTTTAACCGTGACAACGTGTCGCTGGTGACCGATGGGATTGAGCGGATTGTCGAAGATGGCATCATCACCAAAGACGGCAAGCATCATCCACTGGATACCTTGCTGATGGCGACCGGTTTTAAGGTGTGGGATCGTGGCAATACGCCCGCGTTTGAAATTACCGGCAAAAATGGTTTGAATTTGTTTGATTTTTGGATGGAGCAGCGCTTCCAAGCGTATGAGGGGCTGACGATTCCAAACTTCCCGAATCTGTTTAATATGCCGAGTCCGTTTTCGTTTACTGGCCTATCGTACTTTTTTACGATCGAGGCGCATATGCGGCATTTGCAGCGGATTGTCGGGCAGATGCAGGCAAAAGGCGCGACAGAGGTGGAGGTAACTGAGCAGGCCAACCGCGAGTTCCGCGCCAAGATGATGCAAAATATGCAGAGTACGGTGTTCGTGCAGGGCAACTGTAGCGAGTCGAATAGTTATTATTTTAACTCGCACGGGGAGGCGTTGTTTTTACGGCCAACCAGCACGCCGCTGGTGTTGTGGAACGCGGCGCGGATTCCGTTTAAGGATTATCATTTTCGGTAGGCGTGGCTGAGTTGATTTGCGCCTTGGTTGCGCGTATGATTTAACGGTGTGCCATTTTGGCACATCAGTTAAAAACGGAGGCTGCGATGTCGGCGACATCACCACGTATTACGGCGCGTATTGATCTGGATGTGCAGGATTTGTTGAGCAAAGCTGCGGCACTGTCTGGGATTTCGAGTATTAATTCATTCGTGCTGAATAGTGCGATTGAAAAAGCCAAGCTGATCATCGAGCGTGAGCAGGTGTTGCAGTTGTCGGCACGTGATGCTGATGCATTGGTGGCGGCGTTGGATCGTCCGGCGCGTCCGAATCCGAAGTTACAGGCGGCTTTTGCGCGTTACGATGCCGCGAACACTGCATCTGAAGATGAGCAGCACTGAGCATGCAGACGGTGTTACTGGATAAATCGAAGCATGATCGACAGCGGTTTGATTGTGGAGTTGAGCCGCTGAATCACTATTTAAAGCTGATGGCGAGTCAGCAAGCCAAAAAAGACAATACGCGTACTTTTGTGCTGGAGGATGCTGCTTATCCGCAGCAGATGATGGGATTTTATACCTTGACCATGACGCTATTGGATGTGTCGGCGTTGCCAGTTGCCTTACAGAAGAAGCATCAATCTGCGACTTCGGCGGGGTTGATTGCTCGGTTGGTGGTGGATCGACGCTATCAGGGGCAAAAATTGGGTGAATGGTTGTTGGTGGATGCGTTAAAAAAGTTGTTACAGGCTAGTGATATGGTGGGTTTTCCACTGGTGGTGGTGGATGCCAAAGACGGCGCAAAGCCATTTTATGAAAAATATGGGTTTACGGCCTTTACCGATGATGCGCATAAGTTGTTTATGACGGTGGCGGATATTCGGGGTATTTGATGGGTTTTGTAGATGA